>Ga0247608_10005682_pt1 | contig 13406 bp, 10 predicted proteins | sample 176DNAGHGlowgp2_FD_193490 | JGI IMG/M metagenome (GOLD analysis project Ga0247608, IMG submission 193490) | Sheep rumen microbial communities from Palmerston North, Manawatu-Wanganui, New Zealand - 1766 DNA GHGlow gp2 | ecosystem: Host-associated > Mammals > Digestive system > Stomach > Rumen ...
TGGCATGACAGTGAACTCCGTTACATAGTATGGGGGCACAGGCTATTCTTTGAGTTGGACTGGAAACGCAAGCCACTGCCACAAGATATGGAGAACATAGCACGAAATGACATATCCCTGTCTGCCATAAAAGACTATGTGCTGAACCTTAACAACAAGTATGATGAGATAGAGAAACTCGACATATCTTCATCACCATGCCTGAAGTCAGCAGATGCGGTGCAGGGCATGACTGACGGTGAGGAAATATTCCGCAAACTGATGGAACCCTACAAGGGTAAAATGGTGCTGATAGACGTATGGGGCACGTGGTGCTCGCCATGTAAGAGGGCACTGGCACACAGTCAAGAAGAATACGCAAAGTTGAAATCATATGATGTGGTATATATGTACTTAGCCATGGGCTCTGAAGACTCATCATGGAAGAACGTAATAAAGCAATACAACGTGCTCGGCGACAATGTGGTGCATTATAACCTACCCCATGAGCAGGAGATGGCTCTTGAGAAATATATCAAGGTGCGCGGCTACCCCACATACAAGCTGGTTGACAAGCAAGGCAACCTGCTTGAAGACGGGGTTGATGCCCGCAATCTCGATGCCCTGGAGAAGTTGCTGAAAAAATTATAGTAACCGCACGTACACATTACAAGTACAGATACAAAAAAAGATATCTACAACCGTTGACCCACCGGTTGTTGATATCTTTTGTTTTAAAACTTCTACGAAATTATTTTTTTTTAATAATTATTTTTGCATAATCAACGTAATTTTTGTATCTTTGCATCGTGTAACATAGAAAATGCATAGTGTATGAGTAAGAGAATCAATCCGTTTGTTGTTTACGGACACATACCAGCAGAATATTTCTGTGACAGGCGCGAAGAGTCGAAGAAACTGCGTAAATTCCTGCAGAACCAACAAAATGTGGTATTGTCTGCCGCACGACGTATGGGTAAGACGAAACTGGTGGATTATGTATTTGACTTACCAGAGATAAAGGATAACTACATCACCGTGTCTATAGATATTCTCGACACTGGCAACTTGAGCGAATTTGTATTTGCGCTTGGCAATGCCGTTTTTAGGAAGATAGCACGACGAAGCGACCGTTTGATGAAACTCTTTCCCATGGTGATGAAATCCTTGCAGGCATCTTTTGGGTACGACCCCATACAAGGCACACCAACTTTTGATGTAAAATTGGGAGATCTGATACGTCCTGAATATACTCTGAAAGAAATATTCGATTATATAGACCAGGCAGACCAAAGATGCCTCATTGTAATAGATGAGTTTCAGCAAATAACCAATTATCCTGAGAAAAACGTGGAGGCTACACTGCGTACGTATATGCAACAGACGAGCAATGCCAACTTCGTGTTTGCAGGCAGTCAGCGCCGTATAATGAGTGAGATGTTCGGCTCAGAAAAAAGACCCTTCTATAATAGTGCAAGAGAGATAAACCTTGAACCAATAGCTTTGGATATATATACCGAATTTGTGCAGAAACACTTTCACGCGGCTGGCAAGACTATAGATGCGGAAGCAATAGGCTTTGTGTATGAGAAATTTGGCGGGGTGACACTTTACAACCAGCAAATAATGAATGATGCTTATGACATGGTGGATGAAGGCGGACACTGCAACTTAGATATGGTGTCAGCCATTGTAAGTGAATATGTAGAAGAGAATGATAAGAGATTGCGTGAACTCATGCAGTTTGTTACCGAGCAGCAGAAAGCAGTATTGTATGCAATAAAAGAAGACGAACCGGTTAAGGCCATAACCTCTGGCATGTTCACCAAGAAACACAGACTGAAATCTCCTAGCGCTACGCAGTCGGCGGTTAAGGCACTGCTGCGTTCTGACATAGTTACGCGAAAAGACGGACTATATAGTGTTTCCGACCCTTTACTTGACCTTTGGCTGGATAGACAGATAAGAAAGTAGATTAACGAGAATTAGGCTATAAAAAAGGTTGGGGCTTGTTTTATTGAAAAAAAATGAGTAACTTTGCACTCACAATGCATAACTCACAACGCATAACTTAGAATTACTATGCTTGAAATAAAAAACTTACATGCCAAGGCTGGCGACAAGGAGATACTGAAGGGCGTGAACCTAACCATCAACGATGGCGAGATACATGCCTTGATGGGCACTAACGGTGCCGGTAAGTCAACACTCTCTAACGTGATAGTGGGTAACCCCGCTTACGAGGTCACTGAGGGCGAGATACTGTTTAACGGACAGGACCTGCTCTCTATGAGCGCCGACGAGCGCGCCAATGCCGGCATATTCATGTCGTTCCAGATGCCGGTGGAGATACCGGGAGTGTCAATGACCAACTTTATGAAGGCTGCCGTCAACGCCCGTCGCAAGGCACAGGGATTGGAGCCTATGAAGACCACCGACTTCATCAAGCTGATGAAGGAGAAGCGCCAGCTGGTGGAGATAGACCAAAAGCTGATGTCACGCTCTGTCAACGAGGGTTTCTCCGGTGGTGAGAAGAAGCGCAACGAGATATTCCAGATGGCAATGCTGGAGCCTACCTTCTGCATACTCGACGAGACCGACTCCGGTCTTGACGTTGACGCCCTACGCATCGTAGCCACAGGCTTCAACAAGCTGCGCACTGAGAAGACATCGGCAATAGTCATAACCCACTACCAGCGTCTGCTTGACTACATCAAGCCCGACATAGTGCATGTACTCATTGACGGCCGAATAGTAAAGACCGGCGGTCCTGACCTTGCACAGAAAATTGAGGACGAGGGCTTCGACTGGATAAAGGAGAGTTTGTAAAACCACGACCCCTCCACAACCCCTCCCCTTAATCCCCTCCCGAGGGAGGGGAAGGGATTACGATTACTGATTAAAAGAAAGGATTACAATATGCAACGCAAGGAAATAGTAAGCCAAATAAGTGATGCCATAAAAGGTGTGGCACCCACTGCTACAGCCATACTCTATGGTTCGGAGGCAAGAGGTGAGGCACGTCCAGACAGTGACATAGATGTCCTGATACTGCTTGACGGTGATCATATTGACTTGAAACGTGAGATGGCTGTTACAGATCCTTTGTGGCAGATTGAATGGAAAACAGGCATACCTATCTCACCGACGGTGATGCTTCGCAGCCAGTGGGAACAAATGCCATTCAAAACACCTTTCTATCTTAATGTAGTAAACGAGGGAAAAGAAATATGAAAGAGACACTTGACGAGGAAAGCCGCCAGAGCCTGATGAAGTATCGACTGGAAAGAGCGAACGAGACAATAGAAGAAGCAAGATTGCTTAATGAAAATGGACATTATAATACTGCTATCAACAGATTGTACTATGCCTGTTTCTATGCTGTGCAGGCTCTGTTACTAAAAAATGGTATAACCGCAACTACCCACGCAGGTGTAAAGACCATGCTTGGACTGCATTTTATCTCAAAAGGAATACTTGAGATAGAACACGGGAAGACCTTCAACACTCTTTTTGAGAAGCGACACAGCAGCGACTATGAAGCTTTCGCATACTGTGACAAGGCAATGGTGAATGAACTTACGCCCATGGCTATCCCCTTCATTGAGAGAATAAAAGAAATACTGGAATAAAAACTATTACCCTTTTACCATATACTTCCCCTCCCTCGGGAGGGGATTAAGGGGAGGGGTTTCACTATGAACCAATATATAGAATTATACAACGAGATAAAGCCGGTGCTTGACAAACAGGCGAGCCCTGTGCTTAACGCTGAGCGCGAGAAGGCTATCAACGCTTTCACGCGACTGGGACTGCCTACAAGGCAGACGGAGCGCTACCGCTATACTGACGTGGAGACGGCTTTCGCTCCCGACTACGGCGTTTCGTTGGCTCCGCTTGAACTGAAGAACATACCTTACGTGACCAGCATAAAGGATGCTGACGAGAAGGCGGCGAGATACTACAATACCGTGGTGGACAGCGCGGTGAACGCCGACGGCGAGCCTGTAGGCATAGACACGCTGAAGGGAGAGTATGAGGAGGACGCACTGACGGCTCTGAACACTGCGCTCGTAAACGATGCCATCGTGATACACCTGCCAAAGGGCACAAAGGCAAAGACTCCGATAAGGATAGAGAATATCCTGTCAGGACAGCAGGATACCATGGCTATCAGACGCGTGCTGATAGTAATGGAGGAACTAAGTGAGGCAACCATCTTCCTCGTGGATCACGTAAAAGGTGAGGAAGAGCAGGAGAAGAAACCTGCATACCTCACGTTGCAAGTAGTGGAGGTGTTATGTAAGGATGGTGCACACCTCGACATGTATGAGTTGGAGGAGACAAACGAGCAGTGCCGCCACTTCAGCAATCTGTATGTAAAGGCAGGTCGCGATGCGTCGGTGCGTCATAACAACATAACGATTTCCAACGGCATAACACGTAACGGCATAGACGTATATCTGCAAGGTAAAGGTGCAGAGGTAAAGCTCAACGGTGCGGTGATAGCTGATCGCCAGCAGCATGTGGACAACAACACGCTCATTGATCACCAGGTGCCGCAGTGCCAGTCAGACGAGTTGTATAAGTACGTTCTCGACGATGAGGCAGTATGTGCCTTCGCTGGTAAGATAATGGTGCGCGAGGGTGCGCAGCAGACCTCTTCGCAGGAGACAAACAACAACATGGTGGCAAACAACGATGCACGTATGTACACCCAGCCGATGCTTGAGATATACGCCGACGACGTGAAGTGCGCCCATGGTTCCACCGTAGGTGTTATGGATGATGCGGCACTCTTCTATATGCAGCAAAGGGGCATACCAGTGGATGTAGCTCGCACGCTGCTCAAGAATGCGTTTATCTCTCAGGTTATAGACGAGATGAAGTGGACAGCCTTCCGCGACCGCCTTCACATACTCGTGGACAAGCGTCTGTCGAAAGAGGAACGCTGCGGGACATGCAGGATTTGTAAATGATAATAGGTGATAATATATTAAAAACCGCCGTATGACAAGCAAACTGTCATACGGCGGTTTTTTAATTGTATTGTATGATGTGTGTCATTAATCATCCGCCAACACGAAGTCGAGTTGCTTCTTGTCGAGGTTGGCGCGTGCAACCTTGATGCGCAGTGGGTCGCCAAGCTGGTATTTGTTATGGCGACGGCGGCCTATGAGGCAGAAGTTACGCTCGTCAAACTCGTAGTAGTCATCCTTGAGGTCGCGTATGAGTATCATGCCTTCGCAGTGGTTCTCGTCAATCTCGGCGTAGATGCCGTAACTGGTGATGCCTGATATGTGTGCGTCGAACTCCTTGCCGATGAACTCACTCATGTATTCCACCATCTTGTATTTTATTGAGTCGCGCTCAGCGTTTGCTGCTATCTGCTCCATATCAGAAGAGTGCTCGCAGAGTTCCTCGTAATGGTCTTGGTTTGCAGAGCGTGCGCCTTCTTCATAGCGTGTGAGCAGTCGGTGAACCATTGTGTCGGGATAGCGGCGTATTGGCGATGTGAAGTGAGTGTAGTAGTCGAACGCCAGGCCGAAGTGACCGATGTTGTGCGTAGAGTATTTCGCCTTCATCATGGCTTTCAGTGCCACCATCTCTATGGCTTTTTGCTCAGGACGTCCTTCCACGTCATCCATCAGGGCGTTGATAGCACGTGCCGTGGCGCCCTTGGTGCTGGTGGACTTCATACGATGGCCGAACTTCACCACAAATTGCTTTAGCTGCTCCAGTTTCACAGGATCAGGATTGTCGTGTATTCGGTAAGGCAGTGTCTTTGCCTTCTTGCCCTTTGGCACTTTGCCAATGAATTCTGCCACGGTGCGGTTGGCGAGTAGCATGAATTCCTCAATGAGTTTGTTGGCATCGAGTGAGCGCTTGAAGTAGCAGCCCGTAGGCTTGCCTGTCTCGTCAATGTCAAACTTCATTTCTTCGCGGTCAAAGCGCACTGAACCATTCTGGAATCTGCGTTCGCGCAGCTTCTTAGCCAGACTGTCCAACGTGAGCAAGCGCTCAGCGTTCTCATCCATCTTCTTCAAAGCCTCCATGCCCTTTGCTGTCACTGGTGATGTGTGGTCGCCGTCCTCTCCGCGCCATTTCCAGCTTTCCTCTATCACCTTCTGCACTTCCTCGTATGCATAGCGACGGTCAGAGCGTATCACAGTGTGTACGATGCGATAACTCTTCACGTTTGCCTCTTTATCCATTGTGAATATCACGCTGTATGCCAGCTTGTCCTCGTCGGGGCGCAGTGAGCAGATATAGTTGCAAAGTCGTTCCGGCAGCATCGGGATGGTGCGGTCAACGAGGTAAACGCTCGTGGCACGCTTCTCTGCCTCCTTATCTATAATAGAACCCTCGGTGACGTAGTGTGACACGTCAGCAATGTGGACTCCGACCTCATATAATTGAGAATTGAAAGTTGAAATTTGAGAATTATGATTACCCTTGCTGGCTACATCTACAGAATCCGGAGTTTCATCAGTCTGTGCGTAATCGGAATTTTTAACTTTCAATTTTCCATTCTCAATTTTCCTTATTGACAGTGCATCGTCAAAATCCTTTGCGTCGCGCGGATCAATGGTACAAGTAAAGACATCGCGGAAGTCTTCGCGGTTCTCCATATCTGCAGGTGTTATCTCGTCGCTAATCTTGTTTGCGGCGTCCTCCACCTCCTTCGGATACTTGTATGGCAGTCCATACTGCACCAATATGGTGTTCATCTCCACGTCATTGTTTCCGCGTTCGCCCAATACGTCTATTACCTCAGCCACTATGGTGCGGTGCTCCGCGTCGGGCCACTTCATCACTCGTATGACGGCACGCTCGTTGGTCTTGCCGCCCAGCAGCTTGTCTTTCGGTATGAAGATGCCACACGGCATGGTATCCTGCGGAATGAGTGTGGCATAGTCGTCCTCAACCTGCAGTCGTCCCACGAACTGGTCTTTTTTCCTCTTTATAATCTCTGTCACCTGTGCCTCACGTATATGGCTCTTGCGTCGTGCCATCATGCAGAAGCGTACACGATCGCCTGTAAGTGCAAACATACTGTTGCGCTCAGCCACGAAGATAGGCTTGTCAGAACCATCAGGCGTGATAGAGTTCCTACCATTAGCCTTAGCCTGGAACGTACCTACCATCACCTGCGTGTTGTCGGCAAGTTTATACGAAGAGTCGGTGACACGGACGAGGAAATCGTCCCATGCCATTTCCTCAAGAATGTCTATGGCGAGCATTTTCAAGGGATGCGTATTGAGGTGCAGTTCCTTGAAAATGGTCTTGAATGATATGGTCTCCTCAGGTCTGGTGCGGAAAAAAGCCTCCAGCTTGTCCGCCAGCTGCGCCTTGTTCATGCGCTTGCCGCCTTTCTTTCCTTTACTTTTTGCCATATTGCTTGTGGTTTAAGTTTTCAAAGTATTAATGTCATGGCAAAGTTACAAATAAAAAATGAAATACAAACATTTTAAATGTTTTTTGATGTAAAAACGCAAGAAAATTTTGTAATAGGAGGTCAATAAGCTAAGTCACAAGAACTATCACTTCCTTTGAAATACACTTTTCTCTTGCAATAGCTTTCGGAAATAGTGTGAGAATCTTTCACTTTCATGGTGATTTAGGTGAAAACCATCAGCCGTCTTGTATTTCGCCGTGTCATTTGGCAGATACACATACTTTGAGGGTGGAAATTCTTTTTTTAACACAGCTCTTGTTTGCATATGTTTCTTCAGATTAGTCACTCGTTCATTTACGGGCATCTCAAAAAAGACAAATTGTGCTCCTTGATTACTTAGTTCATTTATTAACTGTTTTATAGTACTCAATCGTTTGTTTAGTGCTACATCGGAAAGAACTCCATCACTTTTTATATGTCTTTCTATTTCACTGTTAAAAATTTCATCCTCCTTAGACTTATTAACATTTTCATCCTTGTTTTTTTTCTTTTCTAAAGTCGGTTCCTCCCAAAGATAATTCCAATAGAAGCCTTCAAAATAATCATTGTATATACATATAGGCTCGTATTTCTCCCTTAAAGATGGTAACCACTTTCTAAGAATAGCCATTGGTCCTTCTGTTATCCCTGAGAATAGTTTCGGACTGGCATTTCGAAAGATGATATTTGACTCCACCAGTATATATTTTGGAACTTCACCCTTACATAGTATAATTCTTAATCCATCTTCAACACCACACCCTGAAAAAGAAAGAGAACTTACCATAGGAATACTGTCTAACAATATACGTTCAGAAAGCGAAGACCCTACAATTACAGTATCTTTGCTGTCTTCGTACATATACTGCTGAGCCCTGTTTGAATTTGCCTGCCACTGATGAGTAATTATACCTTTATGTGGATAGCGAAGTACAAATATCAAGTGAAGTAGCAGTAGTACTGCACAACATATCACACTTTTCTTTATCATATCTTTGGAATTTTACAATTAGAACTGGAAATACACAAAGGAACTTACGCTTCCACTATTTGTAATAATCAGGAAGAGCATCGCGCCATATAATATGTAATCATATTTCAGAATGTATTTCTTCATCCAATTTTTGTCTTTGTTGCAATATATGTAGTAGTATAATAGAACTGGCAATATGTATATATAGATGAAACGAGAAAGTATAATGTCATATATCGTATTACCTATGGACGTATAATTAGAAAATATACATTTTACATAAATTACAGCTTCGTTAAAGTTAGGTAATTTAAACAGCAACCATCCCAAAGAAACTACTACAAAGACGAATAGCATACTCACATAACGAGATATCCTTTCTGTTAGACGATTGCTGCCGAATTGTATACAATTTTCTCTGCGACCGCAAATTGCACGTTCAATGACCAAACATATACCATGGAACGTACCCCAAACTAGATAGCTCCATGCAGCACCGTGCCATAAGCCGCCAAGCATCATCGTAAGAAGTAGGTTCAAGTATGTACGAATTTTTCCCTTACGATTACCACCCAATGAGATGTATAAGTATTCCATCAGAAATTGAGACAATGTTATATGCCAGCGTTTCCAAAACTCACGGAATGAGGTTGATATATAAGGGAAATTAAAATTAGTTGGTAATTTATACCCAAAAAGAGCAGACACGCCGATGGCGATGAGTGAATAACCAGCAAAGTCTGCAAACATTTGAATAGAGTAGCCAAATAACATTAAAATCAGCAAACCAGTGCTGCGGGTTTCAAAGTATGGATACGCCATCCAAAAAGTATGATCTTTAAGATTGTCTGCTATTACCATTTTAAGGAAATAGCCAAGAACAAGTGACTTAAATACTATACTCCAATTAATATGAGAGAAATACTTAGGGGAAATTTCAGAGAAAAATTGTTTTGACTTTACTATCGGACCTGCAAGTAGCTTTGGGAAAAAGCATATATATAAAAAAGTACTACGAAAATGATTTAAGAACGTCGGTCTATGACTATTCTGACCTTCATCAAATTTTCCACGAAAAGCATCCAAAACGAGACTAATGCCACTGAATATATAAAAAGAGATACCCAGAGGCAAAGGTAGCGAGCACAAGAAATGTCCTATGCCTTCATTGCTGTCAAAGAAAGTCTCAGAAATCTGTCCTCCGTATTTAAACACACATAATATAGACAGATTAATCACAATGCCTACCGTAGCATACACACGAGGTTTTGAACCATACATCGCACCATAGCTTGATACTGCATTAATGATTACGGAAACGATTAACAATAGAAGCATGCTTAAATTGTCATAAGCATAAAAGCATAGGCAAGCGGCAAGCAACGTATATACTTGATACTTCCTGAGTATAGGTAAATAATAAACAATCAGACTTGTCAAAGTCAGGATAACAAACGGCCATGAATTAAATAACATATCTTATTCTGCAATATATCAATTAAATTGTTTGACCCCCCAAAAAATAATCTCAGCAGTTCTCTACTCCTTAACATTCAATATAAAGTTGTATTTCTCAGAGTCATTGAGCAGCTTCACTGCCTCCTGCACCTGTGGGTCGTAATCGAATGTACACATTATGCCACCCTTCTGATAGTAGTATGCTGATACGATGCTTTGCTCCAACATGTGGCTTATTATGGCGCGGTTGTTGTCGAGTTCTCGTGTCAGGTTGTGCTTCAGCTTGGCCTTCAGTGCGTCAAACTCAGTCTTGGCATCATCGTAATAGCCCTCGAGCTTAGCCATTTGTACCAATTCGTCATACAGTTTGTTTGTCTCGCGATCATATTTGAATCCGGCATCGATAACCCTCTGCTTGAAGTCTGCGTATTCGGCATCGGTTAGGCGGAACTCATCTGCCGGTGCGATGGTTGGATGTGATGCAATGTAGTCGGTAACGTAATACAGTGCCACCTCGGTAGAATCCAAGCCACCCTGACACAGGTATGCTGCGATGTTAGGCAGAGAGTCAGGCTTCACTGTGATATCAGGCTTTATGCCGCCGCCATCGTGTACGATCCTGCCGTTGCGTGTCTTGAATACATGTGTCAGTGAGTCAGCTATGTTCTCACGGTATCCGCCGCCGGTATGCCTGTAGTTTATGGCCTGTATGCACCTGCCGCTCGGTATGTGGTATTTAGACACCGTAACCTTCAGCGAAGCATCATGAGGTAGTTCCACGGGCTGCTGTACCAATCCCTTGCCGAATGTGCGGGTGCCCATTATGACAGCACGGTCAAGGTCTTGCAGCGAACCGCTTGTGATTTCGCTTGCCGATGCAGTGTTACCGTTCACCAATACGACTATTGGCATTATAGTGTCAAGAGGCTCAGAGTCAGTTTTGTATTCACGGTTGGAGCGCTTTATCTTACCCTTTGTGGTAACAAGCGTCACGCCCTTAGGCACGAACATGTTTACTATCTTTATAGCCTCGCTGAGAGAACCGCCACCATTTCCGCGCAGGTCAAACACAAGACTTGTCATACCCTGCTGTCGCATTTCCACGAGGGCACGTCGCACGTCGCGGGCACAGTTGTCGGTAAACTGTGAAAGCATCAGGTATCCTATCTTCTCATTGCTCTGCAGAGAGTCGGGAGTCTTCAGCATTCCATAGTAAGGCACGCATGGCATTTGTATGGCTTGCCTTGTAATCTTGAAGTTCAGTATCTCGCCTTCGGTATCATCGTTATACTTTGACTTCTCATTCTTCTTCTTCTTCTTGTCTGCGGCAGGGTTTGTCAAGGCGTATGTAGGGGTAGGCCTCTTCACTGTAAGTTTGAAGGTAGTGCCAGGCTCTCCCCTGAGATGGCTGCTGACGTATGACACAGTCTTTCCCACCATGACAGAGTCGTCAATGGCAAGTATTATATCGCCCTTCTTCAGTCCGGCAGTGGCTGCAGGCATATTCTCGTAAGGCTCATCCACTATTACGCGGTCAGTCTTCATGTTATGCTTTATCAGAGCCCCGATACCGGCATACTTACCAGTTAGCATGGTCTTGAGGTTCTTGACCTCCTCAGGTGGGTAATACTCCGTGTATGGATCAAGCGAACGCAGCATGGCATCGATAGCTTCGCCTACGGTAACGTCAGCATCAAGCGTATCCACATACATCATGTCAAGATGCTTGTATATGGATGAGAAAATCTCAAGGTTGCGTGCCACGGCATATGCGTCATTCTTCTTGACTTCGTCCTTCTTTTCGTTCTTGGCAATTGCCGTCATGCAAATTGCAGCCAGCAGTACTATGAACAATGTGTTTATTCTTTTCATTATATGTAATATGTCAGTTTACGTGTTTTTTTATGTTGATGTATTAGTGCAAAAGTACTCATTTTCCTTGAAACTCCCACCGTTTTACCTTAAAATTTGCATTAATTCAAGAAATTTTCATCTAATTTGAAAAAAAAATGCTTAAAAGTTTGGTGGTTTCAAAAAAACATAGTACCTTTGCACTCGCAATTCGGAAATCACGCTTCCCAATGGTTGAAATCCAGTTGCCTTGTTCCTTGTGAGCAAGTTCTTGCTTCCTTAGCTCAGTTGGTTAGAGCATCTGACTGTTAATCAGGGGGTCCTTGGTTCAAGCCCAAGAGGGAGCGCTTAAAAGGTGGTTACGAATTTCGTAACCACCTTTTTTTATTTACCCACCTTATATATATTATATCCATTATATATTATATCCATCCCTTTCTCCAACGCTACAATTCATTCTATCCACCCAAATGTTTAACAAACCATCCATACTCACCATTACGGGCTCAGACTCTACTGGCGGAGCCGGTGTGCAGGCAGACATCAAGACCATCACGGCAATGGGTGTCAATGCCTTTGCGGTGATAACATCGGTGACGGTGCAAGACTCTTCAGGAATATCGTGTATATATGACCTGCCCGAGAAGCTTGTGGTGGGACAGGCAAAGATTGTCATAGAAGACATCCGGCTGAAGGCTGTAAAGGTGGGGATGGTGCGAGATATCGATACCATAGTGGCGCTTAGTAGGGAAGTGGTGGCACTGCGTAATATAGTGCTTGCGCCAGGTATAGTATCGTCGAGCGGAGTGAGGCTGCTGTCAGACAATGCGCTGCGAATGTGGGAGCACCATCTGCTGCCATTGGCAAAGCTGCTTGTGCTGAGATGCGATGAGGCAGAGGTGCTGCTCGGCATCAGCATAACCACAAACATGGAGATGGAGAAAGCCGCGAAGATGCTCGTAAGGAAAGGAGCCGATGCAGTGTTGCTGCGAATGTCACACCATGTGGAGGGAATGCTCACCTCGATGCTCTACGAGAATGGCACGTCACGTTTCTTCTCCACCCAAAACGTAGAGGGATGGCAACGCCACGGCATCAGTGGAGCATTGTCCACCGCCATTGCAGTAAGGCTGGCAATGGGCGATAGCACCGCCACAGCAGTAAGTCTGGCACATGAGTACATGCACAGCCAGGTGGTATATTCCATCCAGCCGTCGCAGTCGCTCATGCCAAGCAAGGCATATCGTCCTGCCGACCTATATAACCAGTTCATGTCCTTGATAGCCGACCACCATTGTGAGGCACACGATGTCACGTTCTATGCCGACCGTATGGCTATAACCCCCCGGTATCTCTATGATGTCACCGACAAGGCAGTGGGTAAGTCGCCTAAACTCGTAATATCAGAATACATAGTGCAGGAGGCACGAAAAATGCTCGAGACATCACGCATGACGGTGCAGGAGATTTCCGTATCGCTCGGCTTCTCATCGCAAGCCATGTTCTGCCGCTTCTTTGCACAGCATACAGGAAAGTCGCCCAGCGAATACCGCAAGCAGGCCTTATAGGTGGGTTCTAAAAATTCCCACTCTAAATTAGTTAATTACATGAATAACATTATGTCATATTTTTGTTTTCTTTCGGTGCAAACTGTTAACTTCTGCGGTCACATAGCCCGCTATGCTCCCTTATCAGTTAACATTTTGC
>Ga0247608_10005684_pt1 | contig 13405 bp, 25 predicted proteins | sample 176DNAGHGlowgp2_FD_193490 | JGI IMG/M metagenome (GOLD analysis project Ga0247608, IMG submission 193490) | Sheep rumen microbial communities from Palmerston North, Manawatu-Wanganui, New Zealand - 1766 DNA GHGlow gp2 | ecosystem: Host-associated > Mammals > Digestive system > Stomach > Rumen ...
GGTCAGGAAGGCGGATTCGCCACAACGAATCAGAACCTGACTGTTGTCAAGGTTGATGCGGAAGAGGGATATATCCTCGTCAAGGGAAATGTTCCGGGACCGCGCAAGGGACTTGTCGTCATTAAGACAACCGTCAAACCGGTCAAGTCCGTGAAGATGGAAGAACTCATCTCTTATAAGGGTGCTTCTGTTGAGGAAGAGCTGAACAAGGTCACTGAGGCAATCAACGAAGAGCTTGCGGCAGAGGCTGCGGAAAAGGCGGCTGAGGAAGCTGCGAAGAAGAAAGCGGCCAGCGATGCCCGCAAGGGAAAGTGAGGTTAGACAATGTCCAAGATTGATGTTTACAACCAGGAAGCCAAGGTTGTGAAGTCCATGGAACTGGCGGATGCGGTATTCGCAATCGAACCGAACCAGCAGGCCATGTACGACGCAGTTCTCGCATATCAGGCAGGCCTGAGACAGGGAACACACAGCACACTGACAAGAGCGTATGTCAGCGGTACCGGCAAGAAGCCGTTCAGACAGAAGGGCACCGGCCGGGCCCGTCAGGGTTCCACCCGCGCCACGCAGTGGAGACACGGCGCGATCGCCTTCGGTCCCCATCCCCGCAAGTACGGGCTCAAGACCAACCGCAAGGTCAGACGTCTGGCGCTGCGCTCCGCTCTGAGCGAAAAGGTCGCGTCCGGAACGATGACGGTCATCGATACGCTGAACTTTGATGAAATCAAGACCAAGAAGGCTGTTGCGCTGATGAGCGCGTTCGGATTTGACCGCAAGACCCTGTTCGTTGCGGATCCTTCCGAGGACTATGACAACACCTACATGTCCATGCGCAATATCCCGAACGCACTGCTTGTGCCGGTCAACGAACTGAATGTCTATGACATCGTCAACGCTGACCGTCTGGTCTTCACCGAAAAGGCTGCGGAAACAGCCGGGGAGGTATTCGCATAATGAGTGCTAGAGACATTATTATCCGTCCCATCATCACTGAAAAGACGATGCGGCAGAACAGCGAAGACAACAAGATCTCATTCGAGGTTGCCAAGGACGCAAACAAGACAGCTGTCGCGCTTGCGATCAAGGAAATCTACGGGATCACACCGGAAAAGGTCAATATCGTCAATGTCCGTCCGAAGACTAAGCGGATGGGCCGTTATGTCGGAAAGACCGCGGCAGTACGCAAGGCAATCGTGAAGCTGCCGGAAGGACAGGATATCAGCCTGTTCGAAGAGAACTGAGAAACTGACTATCGGAGGAACATTCGCTATCTCCGGAAAATTGCGAAAGGAAAGTTAAAGGAAAATGGCTATTAAGAAATACAAGCCGACAACCAACGGCCGCCGCAACATGACGACCCTGGCAAATGATCGGATTACAAAGTCCACTCCTGAAAAGAGCCTGCTGGCTCCGAAGAAGAGCAACGGTGGACGCGGCAATACAGGCCGGATTACCACACGCCACCAGGGCGGCGGCGTCAAGCAGAAGTACCGGATTGTGGACTTCAAGCGGAACAAGGATGACGTCGTCGGAATCGTCGCGGCGATTGAATACGATCCGAACCGGAACGCAAACATCGCTCTGATTCACTATCTCGATGGTGAAAAGCGCTATATCATCGCTCCCCAGCAGCTGAATGTCGGAAACAGAATTGTCTCCGGTCAGGCGGCTGACATCAAGGTCGGAAACGCGATGGAGCTCAGAAACATCCCGGAAGGTACCTTCGTTCACTGTGTTGAACTGGTTCCGGGCAAGGGCGGACAGATGGCAAGAGCTGCCGGCTGCTCCGCGCAGATCCTCGGCTTCGACGGCCCGTACGCAACCCTGCGTCTTTCGTCCGGTGAAGTCCGTAAGGTAAGATCCAACTGCCGCGCTACGATCGGTGTGGTTGGAAATGAAGACTACTCCCTGGTTAACTGGGGCAAGGCAGGCCGCAACCGCTGGAAGGGCATCCGCCCGACCGTCAGGGGTTCCGCGATGAACCCGGTTGACCATCCGCACGGCGGTGGTGAAGGCAAGACCCCGATCGGCCGCAAGAGCCCGATGACCCCGTGGGGCAAGAAGGCTATGGGTGTCAAGACCCGCAAGCACAAGAAGGCTTCGAATGCGCTCATCATGACGAGACGCAACGGAAAATAAGCTGAAAGGAGAAGAAAGAAATGTCTAGAAGTGTTAGGAAAGGACCCTTCTGCGACGCCAGCCTGATGAAGAAGGTTGAAGCGCAGAACGCGTCGAATAAAAAAGAAGTCATCAAGACATGGTCGCGCCGTTCAGTGATTTACCCGAGTTTCGTGGAGCACACATTCGCGGTATATAACGGCAAGGAACATGTGCCTGTCTATGTGACAGAGGACATGGTCGGCCATAAGCTCGGAGAATTCGTTCAGACCCGCCGGTTCGGCGGACACGGATCCGACAAGGATAAGAAATAAGAGAGGAGAATTGAACAATGGACGTTAAAGCAACCGCAAAGACCGTTCGCGTCACTCCTCGCAAGGCCCGCCTTGTGCTGGATAACATCCGCGGAAAGAGCGTGAACGAAGCTCTGGCCATCCTCGAGTTCACACCGAACCAGGCAGCCAGCGCCGTCGCCAAGGTCGTAAAGAGCGCTGCGGCGAACGCAGAGCACAACAATTCCATGAATCCGGACGATCTGTTCGTCAAGGCATGCTATGCCGACGAAGGTCTGGTCATGAAGCGCTACATGCCCCGTGCAAAGGGAAGCGCATCACAGATTCTGAAGAGAACAAGCCATATCACAGTTGTGGTATCGGATGGAAAGTAAGGGAGGAAGATCGAAGTTATGGGACAGAAAGTAAGCCCGATCGGCATGCGTGTCGGCGTCATCCGTGACTGGGAGTCCAGATGGTACGCAGAAAAAGCTGAATTCGGAGATCTTCTGAACGAAGATGTCAAGATCCGCAATTACATCAAAAAGAATCTGAAGGATGCGTATGTAAGCCGTGTGGAAATCGAGAGAATTCTCGGCCACAAGGACAATGAAATCAAAATCGTCATCCGCTGTGCCCGTCCGGGTGCTGCCGTAGGCAAGGATGACAAGGGCAGTGACCGCATGCAGAATCTCACCAAGGCGCTTGAGAAACTCAGCGGCGGAAAGAAGGTCCGGATCGAAGTCGTGGCAGTTGCCAACCCGGATCTCGACGCTCATCTGGTAGCCCGCAAGATCTGCGAACAGCTGGAAGCACGTCAGTCCTTCCGGATTGCGCAGAAGAAGGCGATCCAGCAGACCATGCGCTCTGGCGCCAAGGGAATCAAGACCCTGGCATCCGGACGTCTGGGCGGAGCGGAAATTGCCCGTAAGGAAGGATACTCTCAGGGTGTCGTTCCTCTTCACACACTGCGTTCCGACATTGACTACGCAAGTGACGAAGCACACACCACATACGGTAAGATCGGCGTAAAGGTCTGGATCTGCCGCGGTGAAGTGCTGCCTGGAAAGATGGTCGAAGAACCGAAAGCTCCGGAAGGACGGTTCACAAGAGACCGCAGAAACGGCCGCGGAGGCCGCGGAGATCGCCGGAACAGCCGGAACTTCGATCGCCGCAACAACAACGCTGCCGCTAAGCCTGAGGCAGAAGCAGCTGCTCCTGCTGCACCTCAGGAAGGAGGTAACAATTAATTATGCTGATGCCGAATCGAGTCAAATACAGAAGACCGCATCGTCTCAGCTATGAAGGCCGTGCGAAAGCCGGACGTGAAATCACATTCGGTGAATACGGACTTGTAGCGGACGAAGGTGCTTATGTATCCAGCAACCAGCTGGAGGCAGCCCGTGTCGCCATGACACGTTACATGGACCGTACCGGAAAAGTATGGATCAAGGTATTCCCGCAGCTCTCCAAAACGAAGAAGCCGCTCGAAGTACGTATGGGTTCCGGTAAAGGTGCTCCGGATCACTGGGTAGCAGTTGTTCAGCCGGGCCGTGTTCTCTTTGAGATCGGCGGTGTGTCTGAGGAAGTTGCCCGCGAAGCTCTCCGCCTTGGCGCGCACAAGCTCTGCGTCAAGACCCGCTTTGCAAAAAGAGGCGAGGTGAAGTAAACCATGAATGTCAAGGAAATCAGAGATATGAGCAATGAAGAGCTCGTCAAGGAAGTCGCTTCCCTGAGCGAGGAACTCTATAATCTGCGCTTCCAGCAGGCAACAGGTGCACTTGAGAACCCTGCCCGCATGAAGGATATCCGCAAGACGATCGCCAGAATTAAGACTGTTCAGACCGAGCGCGCAGCCGCTGCGGAGAACAACTGAGGAGGACATGAGGAATGAGTGAGAGAAACAGCCGTAAGGTATTACGCGGTACCGTAGTGTCCGACAAAATGGACAAGACGATCGTTGTCAAGATCGACACGATGCACAGTCATCCGATTTACGGAAGACAGGTGAAGTATTCTACAAAGTTCAAGGCTCACGATGAGAACAATGAGGCGAAGGTCGGAGATGTCGTTGAGGTCATGGAAACAAGACCTCTGTCTCACGACAAGCACTTCCGCCTGGTCCGCATCGTTGAGAAGGCAGTAATTCTTTAACACGAAAGGAGAACGTCAATGATTCAGAATGAGACAAGATTGAAGGTCGCTGACAATACCGGTGCTAAGGAATTGCTGGTGATCCGCTGCCTCGGCGGTTCGCGGAGAAAGAGCGCCAACATCGGTGATGTTGTTGTCTGCGCTGTCAAGTCCGCAATCCCGAACGGCTCTGTCAAGCAGGGCCAGGTAGTCAAGGCGGTAATCGTCCGCACCGCATACGGTGTGCGCCGCCAGAACGGCTCCTACATCAAGTTCGATGAGAACGCAGCCGTTATTATCAAGGATGACAATACCCCGCAGGGAACCCGTATCTTCGGCCCGGTCGCGCGTGAACTCCGTGACAAGGGCTACATGAAGATCGTCTCCCTTGCACCGGAGGTCTTATAAGGAGAGCCCTATGAAGATTAAAACAGGTGATACAGTAAAGGTCATCAGCGGTCACTACAAGGGACTGACCGGTGAAGTCAAGGCAGTTTCCCCGAAGACCAACAAGGTGATTGTCGAAGGCGTCAACATCATGAAGAAGGCTGTCAAGCCGACCCAGGCAAATCCGGAAGGCAGCATCATCGAGCAGGAAGCTCCGATCGATGCGAGCAACGTTGCCCTCTATGATGAAAAGGCCAAGAGCATTGTCAAGGTCGGTCACAAGATCAACGACAAGGGCGTAAAGGTCCGCGTCAACAAGAAGACCGGCAAGGAGATCAAGGAGGCTAAGAAGTAAAGATGAACCGTCTGTTACAGAAATACAACGAAGAAATCAAGCCTGCCCTGATCAAGGAATTCGGATATACCACTCCGATGCAGTGCCCGAAAATTGAAAAGGTTGTCATCAACCTCGGTGTCGGCGACGCGATCGCCAATCCGAAAGCTCTGGAAGAGGCGGTTGCCGAACTGCAGCAGATCTCCGGTCAGAAGCCGGTGATCACAAAGGCAAAGAAGTCCATCGCGAACTTCAAGCTTCGTGAAGGCATGCAGATCGGAACAAAGGTCACACTGCGCGGCGAGCGCATGTATGACTTCCTCGACAAGCTGTTCAACATTTCTCTGCCGCGTGTCCGCGACTTCCATGGTGTTTCCGCTACCGCGTTTGACGGCCGCGGCAACTACACACTGGGTGTCAAGGAACAGCTGATCTTCCCGGAAATCAATTTCGATAAGGTCAACAAGGTCAGAGGCATGGACGTTGTCATCGTCACCAGTGCCAAGACAAACAAGGAAGCGTACGCGCTGCTCAAGGCAATGGGAATGCCGTTTGCAAAGAAGGAGGCTTAATTCATGGCAAAGACATCAATGAAGGTAAAGCAGAGCCGTCCTGCCAAGTTCTCCACACGTGAGTACACACGCTGCGAACGGTGCGGCCGTCCGCATTCCGTTCTGAGAAAGTACAAGGTTTGCCGTATCTGCTTCAGAGAGCTGGCATACCAGGGACAGATCCCGGGTGTCAAGAAGGCAAGCTGGTAAGGATAAGGAGGAGAAACCATTATGAATATGACAGATCCGATCGCCGATATGCTTACCAGAATCCGCAACGGTGCTCAGGCAAAGATGGAAACCGTTGAAGTTGTACCGGTGTCGAAAGTAAAGACAGAGATTGCCCGTATCCTCAAGGAAGAAGGATACATCTCCAAATATGAAATCAGCGGCGAAGGCATCGATAAGAAGATGACCGTCACCCTGAAATACGGCGCTGAAAAGCGTCCGGTTATCACAGGCATCAAGCGCATCTCCAAGCCTGGACTCCGCGTCTATTCCAAGGGTGAGAATATCCCCAAGGTTCTGAACGGACTCGGAATTGCCATCATCTCCACTTCCAACGGAATGATGACAGACAAGGATGCGCGCAGACAGCATGTCGGCGGCGAAGTCGTTGCCTACGTCTGGTAATAGAGGAAAGGAAAGAATATGTCACGTATCGGTAATAAGCTGATTACCATTCCTGCCGGTGTTGAAGTGACATGCACCGAAGGGAATGAGGTGACGGTGAAAGGTCCTAAGGGAACGCTGACAAGGCAGTTCTCCCCGCTTATGGGAATTGAAATCAAGGACGGAACCGTTACAGTTACCCGTCCGAATGAGGACAAGCACACCAAACAGCTCCATGGCACAACCCGTGCCCTGATCGCAACCATGATCGAAGGCTGCGAAAAGACTTATGTCAAGACCCTGCAGATTGTCGGTATCGGTTACCGTGCCGCAGTTGCCGGAAACAAGCTCACCATGCAGCTGGGCTTCTCTCACCCGATCGAGATGGAAATCCCGTCCGATCTTGAAGTGAAGTGCCCGGATGCCAACACGATTACCGTGACCGGCATCGACAAGCAGCGTGTAGGCGAGTTCGCGGCAAATGTGAGAGCGCATCGTAAGCCGGAACCTTACGGAGGAAAGGGTGTCCGTTACATGGACGAACATATCCGTCGTAAGGAAGGTAAGACCGCAGCTGCGAAGAAGTAATGGGAAGGAGAGAGTAAGATGCTGAAGAAAACAAGAAAAAATGAAGAGCGTCTGCGCAGACACAAGCGTGTACGCCGGGTCGTCAGCGGAACTCCCGACTGCCCGAGACTGAATGTATTCCGTTCCAACAAGCAGATTTACGCTCAGGTTATTGATGACGTAAACGGCAAGACACTCGCTGCGTCGAGTTCTGCTCTGCTGAAGCTGGAAAACGGCGGAAACATTGAAGCAGCCAAGAAGGTCGGTGCTGACATCGCCGAAAAATGCAAGGCAATCAATATCGAAACCGTTCGGTTTGACCGCGGCGGATATGTCTATCACGGAAGAGTTCAGGCACTCGCCGATGCGGCGCGTGAAGCCGGACTGAAGTTCTAAGGGGAAAGGAGAGTACAATGGCTAACGAAGGAAAGAAACCGTTCAGAAAACCACGTGAACCGAAAGAGTTCGATGATGTAGTAGTCTCCATTAACCGCGTTTCCAAGACCGTCAAGGGCGGCCGCCGGATGCGTTTTGCGGCACTGGTCGTGATCGGTGATCACAAGGGCCGGATCGGATTCGGAATGGGAAAGGCTGCGGAAGTACCCGACGCAATCAAGAAGGCCAGTGAGGCTGCGAATAAAAATGTATTCCGTGTACAGCTGGTTGAAAACAACCGTACCGTACCGTCACCTGCCATCGGCAAGCACGGCGCGACATCCGTTGTTCTGAAGCCTGCTGCACCTGGTACCGGAGTGATCGCCGGCGGCGCAGTCCGTTCCATTCTGGAACTGGCTGGTGTCAGCGATGTCCTGTCCAAGGTGATCGGAAGCCGTACCAGCGTCAATGTTGTCTATGCGACACTCGACGCGCTGGCAAGAATGCGTACGGTTGACGATGTTGCGAAGCTCCGTGACAAGAAAGTCAGCGAGATTCGCTGAGAGGAGGAATCTGAATGAAACTGAATGAACTCAAAGCGAATGACGGAGCCCGCGCTGTAACGAAGCGGATCGGCCGTGGCCAGGGTTCCGGCAACGGAAAGACTTCCGGAAAAGGCCAGAAGGGCCAGAATTCGAGAAGCGGCGGAGGCGTTGCGATCGGATTTGAAGGCGGCCAGACACCTGCGTTCAAGCGCTTTCCGAAGCGCGGATTCACAAACATGAACCGTAAGGAATATGCCGTTGTCAACGTTGAGGACCTCAACCGGTTCGAAGACGGTGTAACTGTGGATTATGAAGCGCTGAAGGCAGCTGGTCTCGTTAAGAAAAAACTCGATGGCGTCAAGGTTCTCGGCAGAGGCGCGCTGGAAAAGAAACTGGTTGTGAAAGCAGCCAAGTTCTCTGAATCTGCGAAGAAGGCCATTGAGGCAGCAGGCGGAACAGCCGAGGTGCTGTAATCATGATGGATACGTTCGCCAGCCTGTTCAGAAACAAGGATATCCGTAAAAAGATCCTGTTTACTCTGGGCATGCTGCTGATCTATCGCATCGGATCTGCCATCCCTGTGCCGGGTGTGGATTCCGCCAAACTATCGGCACAGATTGCGGATAACTCGATCCTGAGCATGATGAATCTTCTCGGAGGCGGAGCCTTCGAGAGGATGAGCGTGTTCGCACTCGGTGTTACTCCGTACATCACGTCCAGCATTATCATCCAGCTGCTGAGCATGGATGTCATTCCTGCCCTGACGGAGATGGCAAAATCCGGACAGACAGGAAGAACAAAGATGGACCGCATCACCCGGTATCTGGCAGTTGTTCTGGCGATGGTACAGTCGTTCTCCATGGTGTATGGGTTTGACCGTCAGTATGGAGTTCTGGCAAACTCGAACTTCTCCGGATATCTGTTCACCGCTACCATCCTTACAGCCGGCACACAGCTGCTGATCTGGATCGGTGACCGCATCAGTATGTTTGGAATCGGCAACGGTATCTCGATGATCATTTTCTCGGGTATCGTGTCCAACATCCCGGCGCAGTTCGCTCAGGTCTGGAATATCTCAGTAGGCGGCGCTGAAGCTGGAGCGGCATTCTCCGGCGTGCTGCAGTTCGCGCTGTACTGCATTCTGTACTTTGCAATCATCATCGGTGTCATCATCATGGAAACCGCGGTGCGCAAAATTCCGATTCAGTACACGTCAAGCTCCAATGTCAGAGGCAACGGGGATATGACCTATCTTCCGTTCAAGATCAATTCCGCGTCAGTTATTCCGGTCATTTTCGCTTCATCGATCATGACTGCTCCGCAGATCATTCTGAGCTTCATCAACCAGGATGCCTACCAGAAGGTAAGCAGCTTCCTGAGTCTGCAGAAGCCGGTCGGACTGATCATCTATGCGGTGCTGACCTTCCTGTTTACGTTCTTCTATACAGATCTGCAGGTTGATCCGGATAAGATCGCTGAAAACCTCGGAAAATCCGGAGCGTATATTCCGGGCATCCGTCCGGGATCTGAAACAAGAACCTATCTCCATAAGGTTCTCAATCGTATCACAGTTCTCGGTGCAACCGCGCTGACACTCATCGCTGTTATTCCGTATCTTCTGCCGATGCTCATACCGACACTTCCAAGCAGTATCAGTCTTGGCGGAACCGGAATCATCATCGTCGTTGGTGTCGCCATGGAAACCATGGCACAGCTGAAAGGTCAGTTAACTCAGAAGCAGTATCACGGATTCCTCAAATAAAAAATAAGGAAGGAAGAAATGAATATTCTGATTATGGGTCCTGCCGGTGCAGGAAAGGGCACGATGTCCGATCTGATTATCAAATCGTATGACATTCCGCACATTTCCACAGGCGACATGCTCAGAGAAAATGTCCGGAACAACACTGAACTGGGACAGCAGGCACGTGCCTACATGGATGCGGGCAAGCTGGTTCCGGATGAACTGATTAATGCCATGGTTGAGAAACGGCTCCTTGAACAGGACTGCCAGAAAGGGTATCTGCTGGACGGATTCCCCCGCACGCTGGTGCAGGCAAAAGCGTTTGAGGAAATGGCGGAGCGGATCGGGAAACCGGTAGAATCCGTTCTAGCCCTTGAAGTAGGTTTCGAAACTCTGAAAGACCGCATCACCGGCAGACGTGTCTGCCCGAAATGCGGCGCGATCTACCATGTTGTGAATCATCCGAGCCAGACGGAAGGAATCTGCGACAGCTGCGGCAATGAACTGCAGCAGCGCCGAGATGACACCGTCGAGCAGCTGAAAGTACGCATGGATGAATACGAAGCGAAGACAAAGCCGATCATCGATTATTTCGAGCCGAAAGGCGTTGTCACGCATATCGACGCATCACAGAATCAGGATGCGACATTCACACAGGTGAAAGAGGCATTAGGAAAGGTTGCATAAACAGTGCGGTGCGGGTATGATATCAATCGTGCCCGCACCGGGCACTGATTATCCAGGAAAGAGAGATTGAATGGGAAAACAGGACGTCATTGAAATGGACGGAGTTGTTGAAGAAACACTTCCTAACGCCAACTTTAAGGTGAAGCTTCAGAATGGCATGGAGATCCGTGCCCACGTTGCTGGTAAAATCCGAATGAACTACATCCGCATTTTACCGGGAGACCGGGTCACCGTTGAAATTTCACCCTACGACTTAACACGTGGGCGTATTACCTACAGACACAAGTAACAATAAGGGAGGTACTTATCATGAAAGTAAGACCGTCAGTCAAACCGATTTGCGACAAGTGCAGAGTGATCAAGCGCAAGGGCGTTGTCATGGTCATCTGCGAGAACCCGAAGCATAAGCAGAGACAGGGTTAATCAGGAGGAGAGAAAACACATATGGCACGTTTTGCTGGTGTGGATATTCCGGCGAACAAGAGAGTCGTAATATCCCTTACCTATATTTACGGAATCGGTCCGTCGACCGCGTCCAGAATTCTGAAGGACTGCGGCATCAGCGAGGATATCCGTACAAAGGATCTGACAACGGAACAGGAAAATGCGATCCGTCAGCAGATTGATGCGATCAAAACAGAAGGTGATCTGCGTCGTGACCGCGCCCTCAATATCAAGCGTCTGATGGAAATCGGATGCTACAGAGGCATGAGACACCGTCGCGGACTTCCGGTAAGAGGTCAGCGCACACGCACAAACGCACGTACACGCAAAGGACCGCGCCGTACTGTCGCGAATAAGAAGAAGTAAGGAGGTCGTCGGTAAATTCTTATGGCTAACAACAAGAAAAACGCTAAAAACGCCGGCCGCAAAAAGAAGGTCAAGCGCAATATAGTCAAGGGTGTGGCACACATCCATTCCACATTCAACAACACGATCGTTACCGTTGCGGATGAAAACGGAAATGTCATCTCCTGGAGCTCTGCCGGAGCTCTTGGATACAAGGGAAGCAGAAAGAGCACACCGTATGTTGCTCAGCTGTGTGCGGAAGCCGCTGGAAAAGCAGCTGCCCAGCAGGGTCTTAAAACCGTTGAGGTGAATGTCAAGGGTCCGGGTCCCGGACGTGAAGCGGCTGTAAGAGCACTCGCAACTGCCGGCCTGTCCATTACGGCGATCAATGATGTCACACCGATCCCGCATAATGGATGCCGTCCGCCGAAGCGGCCTCGTGGTTAAGATCTGTTGGAGGATAACTGATGCAGAAGTTTGAACGCGCCGAGTTTGAAGTAGCTGAATATGTAGAATCTGAGAACTATGGAAAGTTTATCCTTTCTCCGCTTGAGAAGGGATTTGGAACAACAATCGGGAATGCGCTGCGCAGAGTCCTGCTGTCCTCCCTGCCGGGAGCCGCGATCTTCTCCATCAAGGTAGATGGAGTCTATCACGAATTCACCACGATCCCGGGTGTACGTGAAGATGTATCCATGATCATCCTGCAGCTCAAGCAGCTGATCATGAAGATTGAAGATGATGAGGTTTACAACCTGCAGATTTCTGCCAAGGGTCCCTGCACTGTGAAAGCCGGCGATATTCTCTGCCCGGCCCAGGTTGAGATCCTGAACGCAGATCTCGAGATTGCGCATCTGGAAAAAGGTGCTTCTCTTGAGATGGAACTGAAGGCTAAAAACGGCCGCGGATATGTCGGCAGCGATCAGAACAAGCTGCTGAATCAGGGCAGTTCCCAGGGAATCGGCACCGTGTTCACCGATTCTATCTACACCCCTGTTAACAAGGTATCCTATGCGGTTGAACCTACCCGCGTCGGACAGAATACGAGATACGATGAACTGACAATGGAAATCTGGACAGACGGATCCATCAATCCCCAGAAGGCACTCGCTACTGCGGCCAAGATTCTGATTGATCATCTGGACATCATTTCCGGAATCAATGAAGATGTTCTGTCCATGGACAACCTGATCAAGGAAGGCAGCTCCGAGGCTCCGAACAAGGGCCAGCAGATGATGATTGAAGATCTCGATCTCTCTGTACGTTCCTATAACTGCCTGAAGCGTGCCGGCATCCAGACCGTGGATGAACTGACACAGAAGACCGAGGATGAGATGATGAGAGTCCGCAACCTCGGGAAGAAATCACTGAAAGAGGTTAAGGACAAGCTCATTGAACTTGGTATGGGCTTCCGGTCCTTCGACTAATTGGGAGGAATACAACATGTGGAATCGTAAATTCGGCAGAACCGCTGATCATCGCAAGGCAATGATGAGAAACCTCGCCACATCCGTTATTCTTTACGGAAAGGTTGAGACAACCTATGCCAAGGCAATGGACATGCGTTCTGTAGTAGATGAGCTGATCACACTTGGCAAAAAGGGTGATCTTGCCGCAAGAAGGCAGGCTGCTTCCTACATCCGTGACGTCTATGCGGATGAAAAGAGCCGTCAGACAGTTCTCAAGAAGCTGTTTGATGAAGTTGCGCCGAAGTATGCGGACCGCAAGGGCGGTTATACCCGTGTCACAAAGACCGGTGTCCGCCGCGGTGATGCCGCGCCGATGGCGACGATCGAGCTGATCTGAGCGTATAATAGACCTGTGCTTATGCATGGGTCTTTTTTATTGAACAGATGGAAAAACAGAAACTGGCCTGCGGTAATTGAACGGGTTGTTTTCAGTCTGGCCGCGGCATTCATTCTCTGTATTCCGTTTTATAACGGGACGATGGTCAACCAGCCTCAGAAGCCGCAGGTGCTCAACCGCATCGAAGCGCTCGCCCAGGCGATGACAGCCAGACAGCCGCTGATCGGACCGATGACACAGATGAATTTCGGTTACGGCTATGGAAGTACGCTGTTTGAGTCAAATGCGGCCTATCTTCTTCCTTCTTTTCTCAGAAGCACCGGCATGCCTCTTCAGAGGTGTCTGAAGGTGCAGCTGTTCGTGATCTTCGCATGCATGCTTTACACATCCTTTGGCATGGCCAGTACGGTTCTGAAAAAAGACCGGATTACGAACTGGGTTACTGCCCTGTTATGTGCATCTTCGCCGGCCGTCTATACAATGCT
>Ga0247608_10005687_pt1 | contig 13403 bp, 12 predicted proteins | sample 176DNAGHGlowgp2_FD_193490 | JGI IMG/M metagenome (GOLD analysis project Ga0247608, IMG submission 193490) | Sheep rumen microbial communities from Palmerston North, Manawatu-Wanganui, New Zealand - 1766 DNA GHGlow gp2 | ecosystem: Host-associated > Mammals > Digestive system > Stomach > Rumen ...
GAGTAAAAACCAGATTCCATATCTAAGTGAAGAGCAATCAATCCCATGCTACGTTACTTTCTTTGCAGCAAATCAGGATATTAATCTCCCTAAAAAGAATATGAGCAAGTATAAGCTTAGTCATCCTAAGTTAAGACTTTCATATTCTGTAGAACGATATACCGATTTTCTTAAACTAAAGAAATCTTTTAGTTCAAGCGCTTCAATTGAAAAGTCAGACGTAATCGAAAATACTCCGTTTCTGTTTTTCTATAACGAATTAGAACCAAAATGGAGAACTGAAATAACTAATAAAGTTAAGCATTGGATTAACACCATCTTCTCAAAAACAATGATGATGTACAAAGAGCGTTATTCTATTACTCTTGGATTATTTATAATCGAGATGTATATAGAAACTCCTGAAAAAATGTACATTACAAAACTTCCAAAATTTCAGGATTTAACCTTTGTAACATCAGCCAAACCACCTGTAATAATTGATAATGAAGATATCATTAAACAGCAGGTAGAGTTAATAAGCAATTCTCCGTTTTTTAAAGGAAAGTTTTAAGCAAAAAAATCAGAGTCATTCTTGGCTCTGATTTTTCTTTTTATGATTTTACCAATAAAAATGGTATTTTATTTAAATCTAAGAATCTATTTTCCATTTCAATGCATTCTAATGTTTTTTCTGATAAAGCTGATAAATATTTGTTTTCATTCTCTTTAATAATTTTATTTGCATTTTCAATATATTCAAGATATTCTTTTCTCTTTTCTTTGCTAAATATACCTATCAATCCTTTTGATTGAAGTAAAATGTTGGCAATTGCTCTTGCAGTTCTTCCATTTCCACTTTCAAACGGATGAATTTTTAAAAATCTATAATGAATTCTTAATACTTCTTTCACATAGGTTTCTTTTGGAATATCATCTTTTTTATTTACCAAAACTTTTATCATTTTACACAAATTCTGCATTGCATTACTAATATTTTCAATATTTATAAACTCATCTGCTGCTCCATATTTATTTGATTGAACATCTTGAGTTCTATATTTATTTTCACTTGGCTTTGTATTTCTATTTCTAACATCGAAATATCTATTTATTTTTTCTATATTCTCTAAGATTTCGACTTCGTTTAATTCTTCAAAATTTATACGTAAAGATTCTAAAACTGCTATAATTGTATAAAAAGTATTCTTTATTGAAAACATTTCACCATATGGAAAATTTCTAAGCTCAATCATTTGCAAAGTTTCATATGACATACTTTCAACTAAGCTATTAAATCCTATTGATATTCTTCCTAATTTTTGAAGTTCGGTTGCATCAATTGTTTTATTTATAAGTTCTTTTTTAAAGAAACTATTGCTCATTATATTTATAAATATATAATTTGCAATATTTTCAACTAACTCATTATTTTCAACCTTTATTGCTTCATTCAAAATTTGAACTAAAGTACTTATTAACTCGTCGTCTTCTTTATCAGGAAATAGTGCCCTTAAAACATATTTATTAAAGTATGAAGTAATTGGACTTTTTTTCATTAACTCAGGATTGTCATATATAATGCTTTTTACATATGGCTTAATTATCATATTAAGACATTTTTCTCTAAATTCAACATCAGATTTAAAAATACTAACATTGAATTCATATGGAAATATATCTTCCATTTCAAAATTATATGTACCATTAGTTTCATCATAGACCCTTTTAAACTTCACCTTTTTAAATGGACCTATTACGTCCTCTTTAGTAAGAGCAATTGAAACAATCTCAGGTGGAATTTCATTTAAATTTGACATTAAAATTTGAATTAGTAGTTTTATTATTCTGATATCTGTACTACTCCCCATACGTGTATAATTACCGTTTTTATCAATTATACTACATCTACATTCACTTAATATAATGTCTATTAATTTTTGCAATTCTAAATCAGGATTTAAAATAATGCTTTTTTCGATTCCATCATCATTTTTTATTAAATTAAGAATTTTATTAGCAGTATTTCCTATCATATTAATGCTCCTTTTTCTTTCGTTTATCTTTTATTGATATATTAAAGATTATAACTCTTAATTTCATTTAATTATAAATCTAAAATATACCATTTTCCATCTACTTCATATACATTAAACGCATCTTTTTCTGTATCTTCAATGTCTTCACCTTTTGTAGTTACATCTACTTCAAGTTCATATCCTTTTGTAATTGTTATTTCTTCTTCAAAATTAGTCTTTACGTCCTCTTCCATTTTTCTTAAATCTTCTTCATCTATTTCGGTTTTATTAGTTACTTTATATGACATTTTTACATTTGCCCCAAATTCAGCTTCTGCATTTTCCAAAGTATTTTCTAAATATTCATCTGTAAATATATCACCCATATAATCTGAAATAAAATCCGGAAATGCTTTTAAAAACGTCTCTGAATTAGCATCTGATAATCCTTCAATCATATTCTTTATTGGTTCTTCATAGGATTCAGCAATCTCATTATTCTCTTTTTCATCATTTTTATCTGATTTTAATATACCATTTTCACAGCCTGTTAAAGTATACATAGACAAGAATAATACTGATACAACTGCAATTATTTTTAATAAATTCTTTTTTATTAGCATCATCTTTCCTCCTATATTTTTTCTATAATTAAAATATCATATCTCAACTAATTATTCAATATTTTTTACATTTTATTAACGCTTAATTTAATTATTTCATCCATATTATCATCTTTAGCTGCCTTGTTTTTTCTCAACTGTCCACATTTTTTACATTTGAAAATGATTACATATCCTTTTTTGCTATCAATTTCTAAACCAACTGGTTCTAACATTCCATGGCAAGTTTCTTGTCTATCACCTGGATTTATATCAACATGTTTAGAATGTAAACAATAAGGGCAATGATTTCTACATGAATAACCAAGCTTTTCTACTTTTTTACCGCAATTTTCACATACAAAGCTTTCATCTATTTCTGTAAACAAACTATTATTCATTTTTCAGTTTTCTCCTTTTCTAATGCACATTAAATGTACTTCCTCCAACGAATTCTCTTAATAAAGAATTGCTTGGTAAATAATCTGCAGGAATTGATTCAAAATATCCAAGCATTCTATATAATCTTTTTGCTTCTGAATACTCTTCATTTGAATTATCAATTTCTGCTAGTAAAGGCATTGCATAATCTTTTAAAACTGCTAACTCATATATCAATGATGAATTAAACATACTATCTGCTTCTTCTTGGAATGGGAAGATATTTTTTTCTTCTCCGGCAATAACCGAATCCCACATTTGTAATGTATGTAAAGCCTTGTATCCTCTAAATTGACTATCTCTTACAATTCTTCTAATTAATCTAGTATCTGTTGTTGAAATTCTATTATGCTCATCTATATTAAGAACAGTTAAACAGCTAATATATATTTTATATTTTTGTTCTTTTGGAATAAGTGGTGTTAACTCGTCATTTAGGCAATGAATTCCTTCTATTACTAGAACCTCATCCTCAGCTAGTTTTAAGGTATTTCCCTTATATCTTTTAGTTCCAACTTCAAAATCAAAAGTAGGCATTTCAACCTCTTCACCATTCAAAAGTCTTACCAAATGTTCATTAAATAGTTTAACATCAATAGCTTCCAAACATTCAAAATTATAATTACCGTTTTCATCTTTTGGATTTTCAGGTCTTTCAACAAAATAATTGTCTACAGAAATTGTTACAGGTTTTAATCCATTCAATCTTAATTGAATTCCTAGTCTTTGTGCAAAAGTTGTCTTACCTGATGATGATGGACCTGCTATTAATATCATTTTGATTTTATCATTTTTGGCAATATCATCAGCAATGTTAGCAATTTTCTTTTCATGTAATGCTTCGTCTAATAAAATATAATCTTTTATTTTGCCTTGTCTTGTAATTTCATTTAATTCTTTAACAGTTGGAACGTTTAAAACTCTGTGTAATAAATCATACTCATCTAATGTTGCTAATAATTTTTTGTTTTCTTGAAATTCTGGTAGTTTGCTAATTTCCTTTCTACTTGGATATCTGACCAAAAACCCTCTATGATATTTAATAATTTCATAAATATTTAAACATCCTGTTGATATTGGTAAAATTCCATAGAAATAATTAAAATAATTATCACACCAGTATAAACTTACTTGTTTTTTAGTGTTTAAATCTAACTGTAATTTTCCCTTTATAGTTTCCTTGTCTTTGTAGAATTCTTTTGCTTCTTCTTTTGTCATAGATTTCTTCTCAATTGGTAAATCTCTTTGCACAATTTCGGCAACTTTTTGATTTATTTTATTTATTACTTCATCGGTAACTTTCAAATTATCAAATTCACATAAAAGTGAATTTGATAATTGATAATTAACCATCATTTGTGTATTTGGATAAAGTTCTTCAACTGCTTTTCCTATTACAAATAATAAACCTTTTCTGTATACTCTAATTCCATCTTTATCACTAATGTCTATTAGAGTTAAGTTTCCATCTTCTTTTAATTTGTAATTTAAGCTTTTAACTTCATTGTTAAATCTCGCCGCAATGCTATTTCCTTTTTCTATTTCATCTTTCAATAAATCTTTAATTTTTGTATTTTCTTCAACATCTAAAATATTATCTTTGTATTGAATCTTCATGCTTGATCATCCTTCTTTTGCATTATTACTTTATTATTTATAAATATTTATATATGATTTAGCTGCAGAAGGTGAAGTATTTAATATTTTCCATTCACCATCTATGTTATATACATACATTCTTGCAGTATCTGTATCGCTATCTTCAGAACCTTTAATTGTAGCTTTAATTTTTACTTCTTTTCCTTCTGAAACTTTTACATCTTCGTTATATTTTAAGCTAATGTATTCTTGAACATTTTTTATATCTTCTTCCTTTATATCATCATTTGATGTTATTTCGTATGAAATTTTTAAGTCTTTTCCATATTCATCTTCTAGTTTTTCATGCATGTTTTCCATGTCATCTTCATCTATATCCATACTATCATTGTAAAAATCTGGGTATGCTTTTTTGTATGTGTCTAAATCAGCCTTTTCCATTCCATTAAAATAATTACTTATTGGTGTTTCAAAATTTGATTTTTTACTTTCCTTGTCATCCTTGTCCTTTTCTCCACAACCTGACATTACCATAACCATTGCAATTAAAGCCATGATTACTAATACAATTCTTAATTCTTTCTTCAATTTCATATATCATTCCTCCTTTATTTTATACTACAATTCTATATCTTCCCTAGTAAAAAGTCAACTTTAATTTTTTCGACAAATTTGTTCTTTAATTCTTGACATTAAAATATACTTATATTATTATATATGTGTAAACTAAAAAATGAAGGAGGATTTTTTATGAGTAAGTTTTGTGAAAACTGCGGAGCAGAAATGGACGATAATCAAGTAGTTTGCCCAAGTTGCGGAAACGGTGCAGAAGCAAAAGTTGAAGAAACTGTTGCAAATGCTACAGAAACAACTACTACAAGTTCAGCTGCAAATAAAGAAAATTTAAAAAAATATGGAATTATCGGAGGAATCGCTTTAGCTGTAATAGTTATCTTAGCTATTATCATCAACATCTTAACAAGTGGATGGAAAAAACCTATTGATAATTACTTCAAAGGAATGGAAAAAGGAAATCTAAAAACATATGAAAAAGCATATCCAGATTTCTACAATGAAAAAATGGACTTAGATGACGATGATATGGAAAAAATTAAAGACAACTTAGAAGATGAATATGGTGAAAAAATCAAAATCACATACAAAATCACTAAGAAAGAAAACATCAAGAAAGATGACTTAAAGAAAGTTCAAGAATACATTGAAAAAGTATATGATGAAGATGTTAAGATCTCAGCTGGTAAAGAAGTAAAAGTTAAAGCTACAATCAAAGGTAAAGATGATAGTGATACAGATACACAAAAAATGTACGTTTACAAAATTAACGGAAAATGGAAATTATTCAATACATCACCTGACTCAGCTAAATCTTACTTAAAAAATAATAAATAATAAAAAAAGATTGGATTTTTAAAAATCCAATCTTTTTTTGTTTTACTTTAACTTAGTTTTTCCTTCATTTTAACAATAGTATTAAGTGCATCTATTGGTGTCAATTGATTTATATCAATCTTATCAAACTCACTTGCAACTTCTGCTAATTTGAAATTAAACATATCAACCTGCCCTGCTACTACTTTCTTACTTTCTTTTTCAATAACTCTATTGTTCAAAATATTTCTTCTTTCCAAAGAACGTAGAATTTCATTAGCTTTCTTCGTAACATTTTGTGGAACACCTGCTAAACGTGCAACATGAACACCATAACTTTCATCTGTTCCACCCTTTACAATTTTTCTCAAGAAAATTATATCTTCTCCCTTTTCTTTTACGGCGATTGAGTAATTTTTTACACCATCTATTTTTTCTTCAAGTTCAGTTAATTCATGATAATGTGTTGCAAATAATGTCTTAGCACCACATAAATTTTTATCTGCAATATGTTCTGCAACAGCCCATGCAATAGATAATCCATCATATGTTGATGTTCCTCTTCCAATTTCATCTAAAATAACTAAACTATTTGATGTAGCTTCTTTTAGAATTGTTGCAACTTCCATCATCTCAACCATGAATGTACTTTGCCCCATTGATAAATCATCTGAAGCTCCAACTCTTGTAAATATTTTATCAACAACACCAATTCTTGCTTCTGAAGCTGGAACATAACTTCCTATTTGAGCCATTAATGTAATTAATGCTACTTGTCTCATATATGTTGATTTACCGGCCATATTTGGTCCTGTAATTATTGCCAAACGATTGCTAGACTTGTCTAGATAAGTATCATTTGGAACAAATTCGCCAGCTTGAGACATTTTTTCAATAACTGGGTGACGTCCGTCTTTTATATCAATAATCCCTTCATTATCAACCACAGGTTTTACATAGTTCATATCTTCTGCAACTGTTGCAAATGACGTTAAAACATCTAAAGTTGCAACAATGTTTGATGTTTTTTGAATTCTCTGAATTTGTTTTTCAATTGATTCACGAACATCTGTAAAAGCCTTATATTCCAAGTTTATTACCTTTTCCTCTGCCCCTAAAATCTGATTTTCCAAATTCTTAAGTTCTTCAGTTACATATCTTTCAGCATTTGTTAATGTTTGTTTTCTAATGTATCTATCTGGAACCATACTTAAATTAGATTTTGTAACTTCAATAAAATATCCGAAAACTTTATTAAATCCTACTTTTAATCCTTTAATTCCAGTTGCTTCTCTTTCTTTAGCTTCCAATTGAACAATCCATGTTTTTCCTTCAGTTGTAGCCTTTTTTAATTGGTCTATTTCAGGGTCGTATCCTAATTTGATAATTCCCCCCTCTTTCACACTAATTGGTGGTTCTTCTACAATAGATTTTTCAATTAATTCATATACATCTTCTAAAACATCTAATTCCTCATATAATTCTCTCAACATTCCAGATTCAGTTTTAGATAGAATTTCTTTTACTTCTGGTAATTGTTTAACAGAGTTTTTCAAAGAAATTAAATCTCTACCATTTGCATTGCCATAGGCAATTTTTCCTGCTAATCTTTCAATATCATAAACTTTTTTTAAACTATCAATTATATCACCTTTAAGAATAATGCTATTTTTTAATTCTTTTACAGAATCTAATCTTTTATTAATTTCTTTTACATCAATTAATGGATCATTAATCAATCTTCTTAAAAGTCTACCTCCCATTGATGTTGAAGTTTTATCAAGTACCCATAGAAGAGTTCCTTTTTTTGATTTATCACGCATTTTTTCTGTTAATTCTAGATTTCTTCTGGCATTTATGTCTAGTGACATATATTGTGTTATATTGTAGATTTTTATCGTATTTATATGTTCAAGATTCGTTTTCTGTGTTTCTGTTAAATACGTTATTAATGCATTTATTGCTGGAACCATTAGATTTTTGTTATCTATTTCCTGCATTTGTTCCTTATTAGAAATTTTCTTTCCATCTTTTGATTTATCGCTAACTACATTGTACATTTGTAATAAAAGATCAGTCTCATCATTAAAATTCTCTTCTTTTTCTAATGAAACATATACTTTAAACCTTTCCTGAATTTTGCTTAATTCAGATTTAGTTTCAAACATCATTTTATTAACTATAACTTCAGATGGAGAATATCTTGAAATCTCATCCAACAACTTTGAAAAGTTATTATTTTCACAAATTTGAGTTGCATAAAAATCACCTGTTGAAACATCACAAACACCCAAGCCATAGTAAATTCCTGTTTTATATATACTCATTATATAATTATTTTTCTTTTCTTCTAATAGATTTGATTCAATAACTGTACCTGGAGTTACTACTCTTATAACCTCTCTTTTTACAATTCCTTTAGCTTCTTTAGGATCTTCCATTTGCTCACAAATAGCAACTTTATATCCTTTTGAAATAAGTCTTGCTATATATCCTTCAGCTGCATGGAATGGAATTCCAGCCATTGGAGCTCTTTCTGCCTGACCACAGTCTTTTCCTGTTAAAGTTATCTCTAATTCTCTTGACACAGTAATAGCATCATCAAAAAACATTTCATAAAAATCGCCTAATCTGTAAAACAAGATACAATCACTGTATTCTTCCTTTGTCTTTAAATAATGTTGCATCATTGGTGAAAATTCTGCCATTTTTTGTTACCTCTTTTCTTTTAATTTTGGAACAGTCTTGAGACATTTGGGGACGGTCTTTTTTTGTCTCATTTTTGAGACATTTTAACACCGTCCCGGATTGTCTCATTTTTGAGACAAATCAAGACCGTCCCCAGATGTCTCACATCAATTTAACAAATCTCGCCTTTCAAATACCACATATGCTCTGAAACAATTTTCAAATCTACCATATTTCCAATCATTTCTGTGCATCCTTCAAAATTTACTACTTTATTTGAGTCTGTTCTTCCTGTTAGGATGCTGTTATTTGTTTTGCTAACACCTTCTACAAGAACTTTTTGTATTGTTCCGATATATTTTTGATTGTTTTCTGCAATTTGGCTTTCAACTAACTCTTTTAATCTATTAAATCTCTCATGTTTTATTTCTTCTGGAACTTGATTTTCCATTCTATCACCTGGTGTTCCAACTCTTCTTTAATAGATAAACATAAAGACTTGTTCAAACTTAACTTGTCTTACCACATCTAATGTATCTTCGAAGTCTTCCTCTGTTTCCCCTGGAAAACCTACTATTATATCTGTTGAAAATACAACTTCTGGAATCATTTTTTTCATTTTTTCAGCTAATGATAAAAACTGTTCCTTTGTATATTTTCTGTTCATAACTTTTAGAATTTGTGTACTACCAGATTGTAATGGCAAGTGAACTATTTTGCTTACTTTTTCGCAATCGCGTATCGCCTCAATAACATCATCTGTGAAATCCTTTGGGTGTGGAGATACAAAACGTATTCTTTCAATTCCATCTATTTTGTTTACCGCTCTTAAAAGATCAGCAAAACTTTTAATGTCACTTTCAAAATCCTTTTTTCCGCTTCTCAAATATGAATTAACATTTTGACCTAACAAAGTAATTTCTTTATAACCTTGAGCAGCTAATTCTCTTACTTCGTTTAAAATATCTTCCGGATTTCTACTTCTTTCTCTTCCACGAACATATGGAACTATACAGAAACTACAAAAATTATTACATCCATTCATTATTGTTACAGATGCTTTAATGTTATCATTTCTTTTTATTGGCAATCCTTCAATAATTTCACCATCAATATCTAAAATATCTTCAATTCTTTTATTATTAATTATTTTAGAATATAGGTCTTCTGGGAATTTATGTAGTGTATGAGTTCCGAAAACAATGTCAAAATATGGATAGCTTTGTTTTAATTTTTCAACAATATGTTTCTCTTGCATCATGCATCCACCAATAGCAATTATTGTTCCACGTTTTTCTTTAACTTTCTTTACTTCACCTAGCTTTCCAAATAACCTATCTTCTGCATTTTCTCTAACACAACAGGTATTGAACACAACTAAATCAGACTCTTCTAAATTATCTGTTTTTGTATAACCCATTTTCTCAATCATACCACATAATTTTTCAGAGTCGTTTTCATTTAACTGACATCCCATTGTCATAATTAAATATTTTAAGTTTTTTCCATCGTTTATTTTCTTTACTTTATCTATGTATTGTAATTCATTTTCAATATTTAAACTCACAGTCCATAATCTCCTTATTTTTTAATCTTCTCTTTTCAACAAAATTTCCTTTATTTTACTATAATTAGTCATTTTTTTCAAGAGTTTTTTTAAAATTGAGGACAGCCCGTTTTTTAAAATTTAAAAATGGGCTGTCCTCAATTTTTAATAAAAAAAATAGCCCATCATATTGGCTATCTTTTCTAAATTATGCAATTCCGAATTTTTTCTTAAATTTATCTGCTCTACCACCTGTTGTTTCTCTTTTTAAGTTACCTGTCCAATATGGATGACATTTTGAACAAATATCAACTTTCATATCAGCCTTTGTAGAATTTGTTTTCATAACGTTACCACAAGCACATGTAATTGTTGCTTCTGTGTAGTTTGGATGTAATCCTTCTCTCATTTTGTATTCACCTCTCTTAATTTAAAATAAAATCACTGGTTAATATATTACCACAATTGAAATTATTTTTCAATAGTTTTTTATTATTTTATAACATTTTCTGCTTTTTCAGCATCCTGTTGGTCTTGAATATATTGTGCTGATGATAGTAATTCATCTTCTATCGATAAATTGTTTACTAATTTTGTTACTACATTGAATAAACATGCTATTATTAATATTAACATTAAAACTTTTTTCCATATTTTTGCTAGCATAACTATCTCCTTTCACAAATATTGTACCTTTATATTATACTACATTTTTGAGATTTGTCAACTTTTTTTATGATGGTTTGCCGAAATGCCCGAAAAATTTTTTATTATTTAAATCTCTATTCTGTCTCCAAATTTCTTATCAACAATTTTCTTCAACGGAGTATTTTTTTCTAGTGATAATTCTGGATCCTCATCAATAATTTTAATTGCCAATGCTTGAACTGTTTGTAATGTTGGCATGTCTTCAAATAAATTTGCAATTTTAAATTCTGGAATACCATGTTGTCTTGTTCCAAAAAATTCCCCACTACCACGTAGTTCAAGATCTTTCTCAGCAATTATAAACCCATTATTTGTATCTTGCATAATCTTCATACGTTCTCTTACAACATCTGATCCTCCGTTAAATTTCAAAATACAATATGACTGATAATCACCTCTACCAACTCTTCCACGTAATTGATGTAATTGTGCTAGTCCAAATCTTTCAGCATTTTCTACTATCATAATACTTGCATTTGGAACATTAACACCAACCTCTATAACAGTTGTGGAAATTAAAATATCTATCTCTCCATCTTTAAACTTCTGCATTATTTCATCTTTTTCTTTTGGACGCATTTTTCCATGAATGTACTCTACTCTATAATTCTTAAATACATTATTTTTATAATCTTCAGCAAGTTCTATAACAGATTTTGCATCAATCTCTTCATTTTCTTCAACTAAAGGACATACAATATATGCTTGCCTTCCTTCAGCAATTTGTTGTTTTACAAAATTATTTACTCTTTCTGCCATTGAACTTTTTACTGCATATGTTTCAATTTTCTTTCTATTTGGCGGCAATTCATCTATAATTGATATATCCAAATCTCCATACAATATAAGTGCCAATGTTCTTGGAATTGGTGTTGCAGTCATTACTAAAACATCTGGATTTGTTCCTTTTGCTGCTATCTTACTACGTTGTCTTACACCGAATCTGTGTTGTTCGTCTGTTACAACTAATCCTAAATTATTGAAGATTACATTATCCTCTAAAATAGCGTGTGTTCCTATTAAAACATCAATCTCTCCATTTTGTAATCTCTCTAAAATATCTTCTTTATTCTTTTTTGTAACACTACTTGTTAATAATTCACATCTAATTCCATACTTTCCTAAAACCTCTGAAAAACTTTCTAAATGTTGTGCTGCCAAAATTGCTGTTGGTGCCATAATTGCAACTTGATATCCGCTTCTAACCGCCTTATATGCAGCTAATACCGACACAATAGTTTTACCAGAACCAACATCACCCTGAAGTAACCTATTCATAGTTTTTGGACTCTCCATGTTATTATCTATTTCTTCTAAAACGCGTAATTGTGCCTTTGTTAAATTAAACGGTAAGTCATTTATAACATCTGAAATTTTAACATTTTCATCAAATTTTATTCCTACTTTTTCTTGTGTATACTGAGTTTTTAGTTTTAATAATGCTAGTTGCATTCCCAGTAATTCTTCAAATACAAATCTTGTACGAGCTTTCTTAAAGTCTGAAAACTCTTGTGGAAAATGTATGTTGTGTATTGCATTATTTATATTTAATAAATTATATTCTTTCCTTAAATATTCTGGAAGAGTTTCCTCTAATTCACCCTCAACCTCATTTAATCCTGTTTCAATAATTTGTCTTAAAGTTGTTTGAGATAACTTATATGTAAGTGGATAAATCGGAATAATTTTTCCTGTATTTTTTGATGTTTCAGCGCTATCGTAAACAGGTGATGCCATTTCAACTCTATTTCCTTTTTTGCTTACTTTACCATAAAAACTATATTCATTTCCAACTATAAACATCTTTTTTAAATATGGCTGATTATACCATGTTATAGTGCATGGACCTGTTTCATCTCTTATTATTAATTTATATATAACAAGATTCTTTCTTACTTTTAATTCTAACATTCTAGATACAACAAAACCTTTAACTAAGGCTTCTTCGCCATCTACTAATTCATTTATTAGCTTTGGCTTGCTTCTATCTTCATAATCTCTTGGAAAATATGTTATTAAATCTTCCAATGTATATATTCCTAATTTATTTAATAAAACCACACGGTTTGGACCTACTCCCTTTACATATTTAACATCATTGTTTAAATCCATTAAATACGCTCCTTTCAATCTGATTTGAGACATTTGGGGACGGTCTTTTTTTGTCTCATTTTTGAGACAGTTTAAGACCGTCCCCAAATGTCTCAGCTGTCTCAGCTAATGTAATTTTACTAAACATCTGTTTTTTTGTCAAACTATTAATCAATCATTTAATGAAAAAAAGATTGATTACCTATAATCAATCTTTTTCACTTCAATATATAATTATAAAATCTTAATAATTAACCTTTTTAAATCCATATATTCCCAATATTCCAGTAAATACAACCGCACTATATGTACTAAATCTTTCTAAAATACCAAATATTTCTT
>Ga0247608_10005688_pt1 | contig 13402 bp, 6 predicted proteins | sample 176DNAGHGlowgp2_FD_193490 | JGI IMG/M metagenome (GOLD analysis project Ga0247608, IMG submission 193490) | Sheep rumen microbial communities from Palmerston North, Manawatu-Wanganui, New Zealand - 1766 DNA GHGlow gp2 | ecosystem: Host-associated > Mammals > Digestive system > Stomach > Rumen ...
GCCTCATTTTTTTACGCATATTTTTTTTTAAGTTTTTCGCGAATTATCCAGCTTCTTATTTCTTCAATAAATGCATTTTTGTCTTCAGTCTTTCCAAATCTAATTTCATACTTTATTAAATGCTCTGCGCAAATTTTGTATTTACATATTTTAGTGCATTTCTTAGCTGTTGCAATTTGTCTAATAATCTTATCATCAAATTCAGAATCAGACGTTAATCTGCAACAATACTTAGTAGAAATATCATTATTAGAAAAACGTTTAAGCGGTAATTCTACCATCAAATTTCTTCCTTTCAAATAATAATTATCTATAAATTTATACTAGTACATTGACTGACCTATACTAATACAACTTTTATAACAGGCTTTTAGCCTGGATTTTTATTACACTATAAATTATAACATAAAAAAAACCTCATTGCAAATGCAACGAGGTTTTTACATGTCTCTTATTACTCAATAACTAGGTTTTGATCTTTAACAGATACTCTCTTACCAGCAAGTTCTATCCAATCACCCTCATTAAGAATTGCAACCATCTGATTAACAAGGCTTAAGTGCCACGTCTTAGACGATGTTAAAATTCTAAACTGTGAATTGATTTCTTCCTGATAATTACTCTCCATAGCCGGTGCTTTAGCAAAAACTAAAAATCCATTAAATGTCTGATCATCGTCTTTTTTTAATGACATTTGAATTGAATCACCACCATCAGATATTATAGCTGTACTAACCCTTTCAATGCGTCTACAAAATTCTCCAACCTTTATTGAAAAATCATCTAAGTCAACATTATCTTCTGCATTAACAGAAACCTGTATACCAAATGATGTAGATAAGCCTCCACCATTTTCATCGCCAAACACCTGAATTCCATCTGTTATTTCAATATTCCCCTTATTTCCGTACCTCCGGATAGCTTTAATAAGTAACATCTAACTCCTCCTTAAAAATATTTACTGGATGTATCAATACAACTGCCTATATTGATTTTGTAAATTGTCTTGACAATTTATACCAAACTATATAATAACATAAATTTTAAAATTTTTCAAGTATTTAAAAAATCGGGTAATAAAATTACCCGATTTTTCACTATTTATTATGAATATCAATTTGTTGAAATGGAATTTCAATTTTGTGTTTACTTAAAACTACTAAAATTGTTCTTAAAGCCTCTCTTCTAACAGGTAGCTTTTCTTTAGGATTTACCTTTACAGCAATTAAGTAATCAATACTTGAATCGCCAAAATTGTTAACACCCTTATACGTACAATCTTCTACTTTTTCATTTTCTGCAATTTTTGTTATTATCTCTTTTATGGCTTTTTCGGCGTTTTCAAGCTTAACATCATATGGCATAGGAATATTTATATACAAATCTTTTGATACGACTTCAATTTGTTCAATATTTCTATTTGCTATGGAAACAATATTTGCATTTTTTATATCTTCTATTTTAGTTGTTTTTAGTCCTACCATTAATACTCTTCCCTCTATCTCGCCGTATTTCACTACATCACCAACAGAGAAATAGTTATCAGAAATTATATCAATTCCTCTAATAATATCCTTAAATGCATCTTGTACAATAAAACCTATTATAATACTTAATACCCCAACTCCTGCAATCATAGAACTTACATCAATTCCATTAATTTGCAAAATAATTAATAGAACAATTATGAAAAAAGCGTATTTCATAAAATTTCTGATTAATCTGAGATATGTCTTATCTTTCTGTCCAGCAGTACGTTTTCCTTTTTTATTCTCACTTCTCAATAATATCCTACTAATCATTTTATATACTATTAATGCAACAATAATTACAATTGCTGATTTAACCAAATTATGATTTAAAATTTTTAAAACTATATCTATATATTGATTCAACTTTATCATCCTTTCATTTTTTATGATTAAATTTTATCACATTTATTAATAGTTTTCCACATTTTATTCAAATATTTAGTAATTTATCTGTCCCTAATTTAAAATTTAAAATCTCCCAGTCCCAAATTCAAAAACTTGCAAAAATCTAAAAATGTATTATAATAATTAAAACACTAAAAAGAAAGGACTGAAGCCTTTATGCAAATAACAAAAATCGAAACAAATAAAAACAAAAACATGTATTTTCAAAAAAGCAAAATAAAGCCTAAAAAATACTCAAAATGGACAGATAGACTTGTTGTAAATGTTTATCCTGATATTACATATCAAGAATTCCTAGGATTTGGCGCATGTATAACTGAAAGCTCAGCCTATAATTATAGCCTACTTCCAGAAGACAAGAAAAAACAATTTATGCAAGACATGTTTGGAGAAATTAATTACTCTCTTTGTAGATTGCAAATTGCAAGTAGCGACTTTTCATTAAATAGTTATACTTATGCAAAAAAACATGATCTTTCTGATTTTAATATTGAAAGAGATAAGAAATACATAATACCTTTTATACAAGATGCATTAAAAATAAATCCAGATTTAAGATTCTTAGCATCACCATGGAGTCCTCCAGGCTTTATGAAAAACACAAAAATACGTATATTAGGCGGAAAACTTTCAAAAAAATATAAACAAACTTATGCAGATTATTTTGTGAAATATATAAACAGTTATAAAGAACTTGGAATAAATATTGATTTTGTAACAATACAAAACGAACCAAATGCAATAACAATTTGGGAATCTTGCTTATACAGTCCTGAGGATGAAGTAGACTTTTTGGTAAACTACTTATATCCAACATTCGTTAAAAATAATATAACAACTAAAATAATAGTTTATGACCACAATAAAGAAAAACTATTTAATAGAGCAGTGGCTGAGTTCAGCAATCCCGAAGCAAATAAAGCTGCATCTGGAATAGCTTTTCATTGGTATTCTGGAAATCATTTTGAAAACATCTCACTTTGTAGAGAAAAATTTCCAGATAAACTAATATTCCATACTGAAGGTTGCTTTAGTTATGACCCAACAAACTCTTTTCCAAATCAATATGCTCATGATATAATAGGTGATTTAAATGCCGGTATAAACGGCTATATGGATTGGAATATCTTATTAGACAGTAAAGGTGGACCAAATCACAAAGGAAATTATTGCAATAGCCCTGTTATGCTAAAAGAAAATAATTCAGATTATAATAAAACTCTTACTTACTATTATATTGGACAAATTAGTAAAGTTGTGAAACCTGGAGCAGTTAGAATTGCTTATAGCAAGTACTTAAGCGACATTCACATTACTACATTCAAAAATCCGGATAATACAATTGCAGTTGTTATGTTTAATGGTGCAGGATACAACATAGACTTTAAACTATGTATGCAAAATATGATGTTTAGTGACACGATTGAAAAAGAATCAATGATAAGTTATATAATTGAATAACTTTTTTAAATTATCGCTTGACTTTTATGTAAATCTATGATATTATGTCACCATAGTTGCTATGGCAACCTAGTAAGCCCAAGTCAAATCTGGTATGACTGTCTTTCATCATGCTCGAGTGCCCTTACCCACCTTTGCTTTTCCTTCTTAAAAAGAGCAAGACTACTGCGGTTTAATAAAATCGTAATGAATCAACCAGTACTAGAGGGCTCCCCCCGACTTTGCGAATTTCGCATAACCGGGGGGCTTATGCTTTTTATACAGTTATTTTTATTTTAGTCACTTATTTTTTCATTTAAAATTTCTTTAAGCTTTTGAACTTCTTCTTTAGATAATGCAATACCTTTTCCCATTCTTTCATGATTTTCAGACCAATTTCTTAAATCATATTTTGGTTCTCTTTCATTCCAACTAACTAAATTTAATTCAACTCTCCATCCTTTTGCAGATTCAGATAGAACGCCAATTTCTTCAACAATTTCATATTTTATTTCATTCATAAAAAATCCCCCTATACTCCACTTATTATTGCCTAAATATTATCATAATATTGCTTATTTTTCAATAGAAAATTAAAATAATTGGGTTGAACTTTTTCAACATTTAGAACTGTCACAAAAATATAAAAGAGATATATGGCATAACACCATATATCTCTACATAATTAATTATTATATTTTGAATCTTTAAGCAATTCAAATGCTTTACCGAATGGCTTTACAAAAACTTCATTCTTATTTAAACAAGTTATAGTTCCATTTTTGTGGATATATACTTTTCCGTCAGTTTCAACAACTAAACCATCTACAAGACCTGCAGTTGACATTTCATTAATAACCATTTGTGCAATATTATTATATGTTTTGTCGTTTAATGTAACAACTCCATTTCCTGAATTATAATATTCATTTCCTTTAGATTCTTCAATTGTTGAATTACTACTTGGCATTGACACACTTCTTACATTAACAGTATACATTCCCGAATAATTCATTACTCTGAAAGAATATATCTCACCATTATTAGAAATTATTCTATTACCATAAACTTCTCTCATGTTGTCATATGTAATATCTAATTCTTCAGGTTCTTGGCCTGGTAAACAACCGTAAATTTTATTTGAATCTGTAATGGCAATTAAACAAGAGTCACCAAATAAGAAGTCTTTAACTTGTCCTAATCCAGATACTGTTGATAAATTTATAGGTGTCATATTAGCAAATGTACCTGTTGTACCAACACTTGAACCAGAAACCCAGCTACCCATTACATATAGACTTTTATCTGTTGTTAACATTGCATAAACAGAGCTTGAACCTAGATTAGCATCAAGTTTTTCTACATTTTCAAGTTTTACTGATGGAGTTTCTCCTGCTGACCACATGTACATGTTTTTATTTGAATCAACCGCTAATACTCTAGCAGCAACAATTACCATTTGAGTAATATCTGAACCTTCATATGCTGTAATTTTTTGTGGAGTCTTTATACTATCTTTTGTTGCACCACTAATTCCAGAAACTCCACTCCAATCATATGTTGGATTTCCTGTTCCAGATTGTGTTTGACATGTAACCCATAATGTTCCATCTGTATCTTGAGCATAAATCAAATCTGTCGTATTATTCTTATATCCCCAAGCAGCTTTTATTACAGTTCCTGAATCAAATCCTGTAACTTCTCTGAAAGTCATTGCGCTTGAATTCAATGATAATTTATAAAGTTTTCCATCACTAGTAGTTAATAACACTAAGTTATCCCCAGCATATGCAACTTTACTAAATTGTACATTTGCCCTAGTACTTAAGCTTGTACCAGAAGATCTTTTATAATATATAGTTCCATTTGAATCTATAATTACAGTATATGATCCTTTAACAACTTTTTCAGCTATATTGCCCATCGTTCTTTGTGCAAGTATTTCCCCGGTGTCGTTTAAAACATAGCATGTTGTTTCACTTCCATTTGTAACTGCAACCGTATTTCCATCAATTAGTTCAACATTTGCTCCATAGAATGGATTTAGGCTTCTTGATGAAATAGGTTCTAAAGCAGTACCCATTGAAGTTGTAGGTTTATAATTCAATGCTGTACCAGTACCATATATCCATAATTCGTTATCAGTATCTTTTATTACAATGTCATTAGGTCCAGCGTAGAAGTCTTTTGCTAAAATGTTTTTAGATGCGGTAATGTTATTTCCTCCACTATATGTAACAGAATAAACATTTCCATATTCATCCATAACATATGGACTTTTGCTACAACCAATTTTAACAATCTTCTTACCTTCAAATAGTGTTTCAGGTCCGTCTAAAACTGGTGTTTTTATTGGTAAACTTTGTTGTCCTCTATACCATCCAATATAATATCCCCAAGTGTAAACACTACCATTTTCACTTAAAGCAATACCTCCGCCACCATAAATTTTAACATCCACAATTTTCTCTGGTGCTGTATTACCTTCTAATACTGGGAATGTAAGTTTTGTAGGTAATACATATCTATCTCCATCAATATATTCATCTGCTACATCACTTAAGTCAACTCCATATACTGCTGCATAAGATGAAGAATATGTACCCCATGTCCATACATTTCCTTCAGTATCTACTGCTGCCATAATCTCATCATCAAAAATACTTACAGAAACAAAACGTACATCTTTTAAACCATTTTCCACTGTATTTATACATTTAAAATCAGAGTATTCATTAGCTTTAGCATATCCTAAGTTATATGAATATTTACCTGCAGTATATAATTTACCCTCAGAATCAATTGCAGCCACTGCTCTACCGTCTTCTTTTGATACTGTAGCAAAAACAATATTTCTCTTGTATAACGCAGAATCAGATTTATCTGAAACACATACAGGTACTATAGGAGTTGAATCTGAAGTATTCATCTCTGTATTAATTTCTCCTAGAGTCCATAATTTATTGTTTACATCAATTATTACTGTATTATAATATCCACATTCAAAATCTTTAATCGTAACGTCTTCAAGATATGCACCAATTTCTGTCTTACTATAGTTTGTTAAGCCTTTATTGCCATTTGTGTGTAGATATAACTTATCAACATCTCCAACTGTCCATAATTTTCCAGATTTATCTAAGATAAATGCATTTCTTTCACTTAAACTCATACTCTTTGTTTCAAATAAATCAAAATATGAATTTTGTGGAGCATTAATTTTCATAGGTTTGGTATGATATCTAGAATCACTGTTATTTGGTACGTATCCTGCTGGAATTTGATCATCAGAATCATATCCCCAGAACCATAAATCGCCATTTTCATCTACTGCTGCAAACATTCTATCAGTCATTGAACTAGAAATATTTACTAATCTGACGTTTTGAAGATTGCTATCTTCTTTATCTGTAACACATACTGGATGATCTACAAAATTTAATGTATCCATTTCGTCAGTTGCATCATATCCAAATGCATACTCATAATACTCATCGCCCCAAGCCCATAATTTTCCGTTGCTATCTATTATTTGTACGCTGTAGCCAGAATCATTATCTACATATTTAATTTTAGTATTTACCAAAGCATTATTGTTTTCTTTCGTTAAGCAAATTGGATTCTCTATTGTCAAGTCTTGATCTGATGATGACACTCCTAATAGTCCCTCACCATTTCTACCGCAGATCCATAAATTATCATTATAATCTATAAAACATGTTGAATGCATATTTGTAGAAACAGATTTAATTTTAACACCATTTAAATTGCTTCCCTCACTTGTTGAAACACAAACTGGAGCAAAATAATAAGTATTTTCATATACATTAGAATCTATTAGGTTAGAATCTACAATACCAATGTTTTTAGAATCTTTATTTCCCCATGCATATACATTTCCATTAGAATCTATTGCAAGTGTCATATAATCACTACTACTAATATCAACTATTTCTACATCTTCCAAAATAGTTTCTTCGCTAATACATACAGGAGTACTTACTGTTGCATCATGTGTGAAGCAATCTTTTCCCCAACTCCAAACTTTTCCTAGTGAATCTATTGCATAGATATAAGGCACATCCACATAAGGTACTTGAACCTTAACAATTTCTAATCCATTAAATGGATTTCCTTCAATATCACTAATACATACAAATTCATTTAGAATATTACCACTATATGTTTCACGTATTACATCTCCATAGTAGTTAGTCCATACTTTTCCATCTTTATCAATAATAGCTATAACATTTCTGCTATCCTCAGATACAATGTCTTCAGCTTTTACATTGCTTAATTCAGGATAGAAATCTTCTAATTTAAAAAATTCATATCTATTAGACTCTTGATAAGATTCTGACATTCTTGAAGCATACATTTCACCATCTTCAGTTAATGCAATTAATCCCCAATATCCAGCTCTAACAACCTTCTTGAATCCATATCTTTCTTTAACTTCAACTTGTTTTTCAACAACTTGATTAGCAGAAATTGTAATATTTTCAACTTCTTCATCAATTACACCATACTTCTCAGTTACATCAACTAATCCAAGCTCATAGTTTCCAACTTCAATTCCTGAAACTTCAACTTCACCTGCCCTTAAGCTAATTGTATCTGTTGCAGTATCTAACTTACTTCTTATGTAATTTCCTGAAGCAGTTTTTTCAAACTTCAATACTTTTCCAGTAATTGGATCAAATATTTTATATTTTGAACGAGGTGTATATTCTTTTTGTCCTGCATCATTTGTGTAAACTGTACTTAACTTTAAGCTTCCTCTTGGTTTTACTTTCCATACTTCAACTCTTGTTACTGTTGAAGCACCTTCATAAACTTCGAATTCTCTATCTACAGGAAGAGTGTACCCTTCTGGTACTGAAACTGCTTTAATTTTGTATGTTCCTACAGGTAATCCATTAATTATTAATCTTTTATCTGTATCAACCGTATAAGTATTATTATTAAAAGATAATTGTACTTCACTTTCAGTTCCATCTGAATTTTCTCTATATAACTTAAATTGCGCTCCTGTTACAACACCACCATCTTCGTCTGAGATTATAATATATGTTCTTGAGACTCTATTTACTTCTGTTATTGTTGTTTTACTGTAATTCTCTTTTGATTTTTGTCCACCAAGACCATAATCAGCATTTATTCTGTTTTGAATTTTTATTGATACCTCTGATGTTTCTCCAACAACTGGTTCATTAATTGTGAATATATATTTTCCTTCTGTTGCAGTCATTTGGTTAAATTGGTCATCTTCCTTTAAGAAATATGCAGTATTTAAATATTTAGGTTTAAATACTTCTTCGATTTCATAAGTTCCTGCTGGTAAACCTTTTATTACTCCTTCATTTTCTTTATCGAAAAATACGTAATATTTTTCACCTGTTACTTGATTTGTTAATTTTGCTTCAAATACCTCATCCTCATTTAATTGAGCACTAGCATAATCTTGTGATGTAGCTATATTTCCGTTTGAATTAATAACTTCTTTTGAAATTTTTACTAGTGTATCTTTTAATTCTTTGTTTTTCTCTATTTCAAATTCAGCATATCCTATTCCATTATCAGGCACAAGAACATATTGTGGTAAATCTTTCTCATATCCAAATGGTACAACCAATAACTCAACTTTATACATTCCTGCATAAAGATTATTCAACTCAGCATAACCTGCAACTGCATCTAGCTCTACTCTTGTACCTGCTACTTCTTCAAGCTTATTGTTATCTACTAGTTTTAATTCAGTTACAGCATATCTAATTGGAACTAACTCTCCACCTTCAGGAATTGTTTTTGTTGTTATTTCAAGATTTCCTCTTGCTCTCTTGTTATCAATTTCAATAACTAATGGATTTTCTTCAGTATATTTTTTTTCAACATCAACTGAAATTGGATTCATTGGAATATAATAATCTGGCATTGTGTCTTCAACCTCAACCAATTCATATTCCCCACCAGCTTGTATTCTTCCTGAAACACCTACACCATATTCTACTCCGTCAATTGTTTCTACTGATGTAATTTCAATTATTTCTTCAACATTTTTACCTGTTGCATCTTTACCTTGAACCTTGAACTTAATTCCCATTGCTTGGTCAGCTGTTCCATTTTCTAATGTTTTAAGAATTTTTACATATCCATATGTATTTTCATTATAAATATAAGCATTTGAAATTTGATTTTCTTCAACTTCTATTTCTTGAGGTTCATTTAATCTTGCTAAAGTATATTTTGCATCATAGTAATTTGAGGCAACTTCTGTTACAAGATATTTTCCCAAATACATTTCTGGAATTATCAATTCTCCACTTGCAGGAATATCAAATGTTTCATCATATGTGAAATCATATGGAGACTCAATTAATTTAACATTAACTTTAAATTGAGAAAGGTCAACGCCTGTTGCAGCTGATTTTATAATTTTCAATGTTCCAACTTTCCATGAATTCCTTACACTGAAAAGTACTGTTTCTCCGTTGTTTGATAATATCTTCTTTTGATTAATATCCTTATATTTTCCAGTTTCTGTACCAGGAATTGTTGGAATATCAATTTCTGTTACAGTATATGTTGCAAGTGGCATGTTAGTCATTGTGATTGTGGCACTTGTTGGATTTTCTGAATCATTTAATGTAACTGTTACATTATCTCTTGGATTTGTGTAATAATCACCAATATTTAATGTAAGGTTAGTATTTAAATCTATATATTGTCCTTGTTTATTTGTATAACCAATTGCATCAGATGATGATACTTTAAATGTAACATTTCTAACATCATCATTCCCTGGCATTGTTTTTTCAATTACAATTGTTCCTCTTGCAATTTTGTTTTCATAAGTATCTATTGAAACTTCTGGTGCATTTACAGCAACAGTTGTATCTTCACTAAACCATCCGAAAATACCGCTTGTTTCTTCTACTTTATATGTACCATAAGGTACTCCTAAAAATGTTGCAGTGCTTGTTTCATTGTCAAGATAAACTTCTGCACTATAATAATCATTACTTATTTTGAATTTTACAGTTCTATTATCTTTGCTTTGTTCATCATTTGTATCTTCCCATGTTTTGTGAATTACTACTGTTCCTTTTTTAAGTTTGTTCTCAACTGTTATTGGATCAATAATTGAATCTCCTAATTCAACAATTGCCTCTGCAAATCCAATTGAATCGTAATCTTCAAAAGTTGAAATTTCTTCTAATACATATCTTCCATCTGGAACATTTGTTAATTGTGCTTTACCTTCACTATTTGTTGTAAATACTCCTTCTGCAGTTGTTTGTCCATCTAAAACAAGTGGTTCATTTGTTTCACTGTCAATAAATTTAAATTGAATTCCACTTAAAGATATTCCATCAGGTGCAGTTCCTTGTGCATAGTTTTGGAATGTTTTTATTAAGTTTATTGTTCCATTTGATAGTTTCTTTGCTACATATGCTGGTGTAGATTCAAGTGTTTTTTGTTCAGATTGAGCATTTGTATATTTAACAGCTGTAGTTGCCCCTGATTTTCCATCAGCATCTGGCATTTTCATTTGATATTCAATTTTAATTGATTGATTTCTTGAAAGTGTTACATCACTATTAAATGTTACTCTTATTGTTTTTATTTCTGACGCTGTTACTTCATCTAATGGTTTGAATTCTGAAGCATATGTTGCTGTTTCGTCTTCTGAGAATGTTAGCGTATAGTTGCTTTGGTCTATTGGTGTATTAATCTTACTTCTTCCATTTGTTTCTCTTTTCATAATGCTTAAGTTTTCTAAATCTAAATCTGTTAATGAAAATGTTGAATCCATGCTAAATGTGTCATTTGTTATTGGGGTATTGTTTTGTTTAGCAAGTCTTATTATAAAATCTATGTTATTTATTGTTTCGTTGTTATTTACTGCTATTTCACTTTTGTATTTTACGTCTTTACCTACTTCAAATTTTAAAGGTCTGTCTTTTGCTGATATATTAGATACACCATTAGTACTTCCAGGAGCATATTCTTTATTATTTTGATCATATATTACAGTTTTAGCTGTAATAGAATTTTCATTTGATACTGAAAAATTTGTGCTTGTTGTCATCATATATTCTGGTTTATCACCATCACTATTTTCAAATTCAAATGAATTTAAATTACGTCCATATGAATATCCTTCATTATCTGTTACCATATGTAAGTAAATTGGTAAGTATCCACTTACCTCATTTGTAAGTAGTTTTCTATCATGTGTTATTGTTAAAACTGGCGTAGAAGTTACTGTTCCGTTGATTTTAACTACTATAAATTTTTTTCCATCTATTGTTGTAGGATAACATGTCTTTACATATGCTGATCCATTTGCGTTGCTTGATAACTCTGCTTTGCAGTTATAATAGTCATATTCATCTGGCATTTGGATGTATAATTGTGGGTTTATGTTTCTGATTGTTTTGTGTTCTGATAAGTCGTTATCATCAAATTTTATTGTTAACTTGTTGTTTTTTATTATATTTCCTAAGTCTTTAATATCTCCATTATAACTTGAATCAACATCAACTTTTGCATATGACATATAATGATCTTTATTATAATCTATGTTTACTGTAGCTAATTGTTCAGTGTCTGAATAATACCAACCTCCAGATGATTTTTTATAATAACTCTCTTGAGTTCTTGTAATTCCTTTAATGTTGTTTATTTGTTCATCTGTCATTTTATTTTTTAATGCATTTAAGTTAACATTCCAGTCTGCCTGCCAAATAGCCAAATAATCATATCTATTATGTGTTCCATTATATCCTGTAACAACCGCATAATATTCTGTTATATTTGTTCCCTCAGGTACATCGTATGCGTCCTCTTGTGATGTTGCTGTGAAAAATGGATTTTCTCTATCACTAAATGTAAAAAATTCTACTTTTTTTACTTTATCATCAAATTTTTTAATTTGAATTCTTTTTAATGTCATTTCATCGTTGTCTAAATTTACTGTTTGTAAATCATGTTCACCAACTTTATATGATACTGTTGCTTGTAATGAATTACCTTCTGAAATTGTATTTCCACTACGATTTTTATTCTCAATAGTTAACCTAAAACTTGGATCTTCATTTTTAAGTTCAATAAATCCTTTTGCAGTAGAATCATATGAAACTGTAAGGTTTCCATTTGAAATTTCTTCTAAATAATCTTCTTCGTGTTTATCTATACCTGTTATATAAACATCGTAATCATTATACAGTCTAATTTCACTTCCACCTTCATTTTGTCTTGCTGACCATAAATTTTGGAAGCTTTGTTTTTCTGAAGTATATTTATATTCACCTTTTTCAAATGTTAATCCATCTTTATTTTCTACTGAAGAAAAACCTTCTATATTATTCACTAATTTTAAATCAAGTTTCGTCCTTCCAATTCCCTCTTGATAAACATCTTCTACAACTTCATATCTAACTAGAATTCTTATATCATTATCAATATTTCTTAACAAGTAACTGTTGTTTTGGTCCATAGAAGCTACCTGTTCACCACGTGTAATTTGTAAATAAGCAGTTCCATCACTTTCCCTTACAACATTAAAATCAAACCCAAATCTTCTTAAATATTCTTCGTTTAGAACAATAATTTTTAAGTTATCTTCATTATTTAATGTTTGTTTTGAAATTCCGTCAGGAGAAGTTCTTTCAACATAGAATTTCATGTTAGTATAAGATGTGTTTGTAGCTTCATAATGAATTTTATAAATAAAATCCATATCTTTTGCTCCCCAATACCTGTCATCTTGATACCACTTATATGAACCAGTTTGTCCTACAAAATCTAATTTTGCATCTGCGCTAAATTCGCTTACAATAGGTTGAGGTGTTACATGAACATCTAAATCTCTTATTTCATTAATTTCAATACCATCATAATTTCCTTTTAATGTTACTCTTATCTTTTTATCATATTCAGCAAAATTGGATGTTCTATCAAAATTAAGTCTAATACTTCCACTAACTATATTTCCTGAATTTACCTGTTTTGTTTAT
>Ga0247608_10005689_pt1 | contig 13401 bp, 9 predicted proteins | sample 176DNAGHGlowgp2_FD_193490 | JGI IMG/M metagenome (GOLD analysis project Ga0247608, IMG submission 193490) | Sheep rumen microbial communities from Palmerston North, Manawatu-Wanganui, New Zealand - 1766 DNA GHGlow gp2 | ecosystem: Host-associated > Mammals > Digestive system > Stomach > Rumen ...
ATCGCTTTCCATATCGGCTTTGGTTGCCTCTATGGCAGCAAGCTGGTCATCCGTTTCCTCAAACGGAAACATCTCTTCAAATTCTCTCTGCCAGACCGTATCGGGGCTGAAACGATGTCCCGCGCTGCGCTGTCTGGTTGCATATAATTCGACCAGTTCCCTGGCAACGCCGAGTACCGATTCATGTACTTTCGTCTTGGTATTCTTCCAGGAGGACGTTCCGAGTTTATTGAGTTTCGGAGCCTTTCCCTCTTTGGATGAGTACTTCATAACGGAATCGAAATTTCCCGCAATAACGTAAAGATTGGAATTTCCGGCATACTCAATCTTCATGTAGTCCTTTGTCACACCGGCGTTATTGACTTTTTCGATTCCTCTGTATATTCCGATTCCGTAGTTTTCGTGTACCACGTAATCGCCCACGTTCAGTTCGCTGAAATTCCGGATTTTACTTCCCGAATATTTCTTCACCTTTTTCCGTTTTCGTTCTTTTCCGAAAATATCCGAATCCGACAAAACCACGAAGCGAATCATCGGAAACTCATATCCCTGTCTGACATGGCCGTAATAGGTCATGACATCTCCCGGCTGAAGCGTATATTCGGAATTTTCTCCGTAAAACGCACTGACTCCCTCGTCCGTAATATTCTCCGCAATTCTTTTTGCCCTCGTCCTCGAAGAAGATACGACCAGTACACGATAACCGGATTTCCGGTATTTTTCCAGATCTTTCATCAGTTCGTTAACGGAACCGTTATACGAAGAAACGGGGTGCATATCAACCCTGAAATGCTTCTTAAAACCGATTTTGGAAGTATGTCCGTCCAGAATCGTAAATCCGAACAGTATTTCCTTCCCCAGTTTCCGAATTGCACTGTCATAGGAAAGCAGCAGATTCGCCTGCCCCGGAATCGCATATCCTTTCTCGATCCGGTGCAGAAAACTGTCCCTGAACTCCTCTTCCACGGCTTCGATATGATGATCGATTTTGGACGGTTCATCAAAAAACAGAATTTTGGAACGCTCTCCGAAAAGATCCAAAAAACCTTCCGCATCCGGATAAAAATACCGGATATAGCTTTCCAGTACATTCGTCTGGAAAAATTCCTCCACCTGCTCTTTCGTCGTATCCCACTCATGCTCTAACCGGTGCGCTTCCTCGTTCATGGCTTTGGAACGGAAAATTTCAGCCGTCTTTTTTACTTCTTTCCCGATTTTGCGAAAACCTTCCTGCTTTTCATTTTCCGAAATCAGGAATTCGCAGGCCGGGAAAATCACGACCTTATTCATTTTGCTTAAGGAACGTTGTGTCTGCACGTCAAAAATGCGGATGGAATCAACCTCATCGCCCCAAAGTTCCAGTCTCACCGGATTCTCCGTCGTTAAGTCAAACACATCCACAATACCGCCGCGAATGGCGAACTGTCCGGGTTCTTCCACGGTTGCCACCTTCCGGTAACCCATTGCGGTAAGTTTCAGTGCAATCGCCTTCTCTTCCACGATGCTTCCGGTACCGATTTCCAGAATGTTCTGTTTTAAAACCCGAAGCGGAACCATCGGCGTCATCAGGGAATCAAAAGTCGTAATCACGGTAATCGGCTTATTTTCCAGAATAGCCCGAAGCACCCTCATACGGTCCTTCGTAATTTCGTTGGAATAAATATCCGCCTGATAAAAAATCAGATCCTTTGCCGGAAAGACCTTTACTTCCCGGTCATACATCGAATACTCTTCCGCAAGATTCCGGGCCCTTAAATCACTGTAGGTAATCAGAATCCGGACATCAAAAGAAGCACCGAAAGTATGAATAAAATGGCATTTTCCACTCTCCGTGCATCCTGTCAGTTCCAGACGCTTCACTCCGTTTTGCAAAGCATCCGAAATCTCTTTATACTCATTCAGTTCCCTGATCGGTTCATCAAATAATTCCACAAAAACCTCTTTATTCCTTCGGCTGTACTTTCCGGTTAAACCGGTTCATTGCCTCCTCGATTTTACCGTCCATCAGAAGTAAAATCGCCTCCGAAACTTTCTCATACGCCTCTTTCTCCAGCGCGGCATCCTCCTCGGAAAAATGACCGAGTACATAATCGGCCAGATCCATACGGGAAGGTTTCTCTCCCACACCGACTTTAATCCGTAAGAATACCTCACTGCCGAGATGGGAAATAATATTCTTGATTCCGTTGTGTCCGCCGGCACTTCCCTTGGGACGGATGCGAAGCTGTCCCACCGGAAGGGAAATGTCATCATACAAAACAATCAGTTCCGTTTCGGAATCAATTTTAAAATAATCACAGGCCTCTCTTACCGCTTCCCCGCTTAAATTCATATAGGTAAGGGGCTTCATTAAAAGGACTCTGTTTCCCTCAATGACTCCTTTTCCCACCAGGGATTTAAACTTTTTTTCGGAAACATCAATTCCGTAGCCGGCTGCAATCACATCCAGGGCACTGTAGCCGATATTGTGCCTGGTATTTTCATATTCTTTTCCCGGATTTCCGAGACCTGCGATGATATACATTTTTACTCCCCGAATGCTTTTATTTCACATATAATATATACTATTTTCCGGTGTTTCTGCATTAGCAGCACTTGTATTTCCAAAAGACCGAAACAGGATAAAAGCCTGAAAAATATTGCTTATAGCAAGAAAACGGAGCATAGCACTCCGTTTTCTTTTTCCCCATATCTTCTCTAAAAAGTTTTTATTGTACCTCGTATCTCGCGGTCTTTTCTATCAGCACCTTAACCTCGCCGTCTCCGACATATCTCGAGTTTGCCCGGATGGTGTTGTAGCTTTCCACGATGCAGTTCTCAATATAAGTATTGTCGCCGATATAAACATCGTTCAGAATAATGGAATTCTTGATATGACAGTTATTTCCGACAAATACTTTCTTAAATATTAAGGAATCCTCAACCTTTCCGTTTATGATGGAGCCGGAAGCAACCAGTGAATTGCTTACCTGTGCGCCCACATTGTATTTCGCAGGAGGAAGATCATCCACCTTGGAATAAATATCCGGATACTGACGGAAGAAATAATCTCTTACATCGGACTTTAAGAAGTCCATATTGGTCTCGAAATAATCTTCCACGGAAGCGATATTCTTCCAGTAATCCTTCATCTTGAATCCGAAGATTCTCTTCATCTCTTTGTAACGGATTAAAATATCCGCAACAAAATCATATCTTCCCTCTTCGTTGCTCTTCTCGATTAACTCAATTAAAAGACGTCTTCTGATGACATAGATTCCGCAGGAAACCGTATTGGTCTTTGCAATCATCGGCTTCTCGTCAAATTCTTCGATACGGCTTTCCTCATTCATCTTGATTACGCCGTAACGCTCTACGCTTGCGCTTTCGGGAAGATCCTTGCAGACAACGGTAATATCCGCTTTCTTGTCAATGTGATATTCCAGAAGTTTATTGTAATCCATCTTATAAACGCAGTCTCCGGATGCGATTACAACATAGGGTTCATGACTTCTCTTTAAGAAATCGATATTCTGGTAAATGGCATCTGCGGTTCCTCTGTACCAGTTGGAATTATCTGCGGTTACAACGGGAGTGAATACATATAAACCTCCCTGCTTTCTTCCGAAATCCCACCATTTGGAAGAACTCAAATGCTCATTCAGACTTCTTGCATTATACTGTGTCAGTACGGCAACCTTCTGAATATGGGAATTGCTCATGCTGCTTAATGCAAAATCTATACTTCTGTAGCTGCCGGCAACGGGCATAGCGGAAATCGCTCTCTTTAAGGAAAGCTCACGCATTCTGTGGTTATTGCCGCCTGCTAAAATGATTCCAATCGCTCTCATCCTCAATCACCTGCCTTAATCAAAGTTTTTCCGCTTCCGAGTTCGCCGTCCGGATAATCCGCTGCGGTAGTAATACCGGAAACAACGGAATTCTTTCCTACGGAAACACCGCTCGGAATCACGGATTTCTCGCCTATGGTTACAAGACCGTTATTGTAGATGTGAGGATCCGTTTCATTTGCAACTTCATCTCCGACACCTAACTTTACATTATCCTGTACGGATACGTTCTCTGCAATGATTGCCTTGGTAATCTCACAGTTCTTTCCGATTTCGGTTTCGTTCATGATAATGGAATCTCTGATTACCGAGCCTTCACCGATGGTAACGCCGCATCCGATAATGGAATTGTAAACTTTTCCGTAAATGGTGCTGCCTTCCCCTATGATACATTTCTCCGTAACACTGTCTTTCGACATGTACTGGGGCGGAAGTGTTTCGGATTTGGTATAGATTTTCCAATACTCTTCGTAGAGGTTGAAAACAGGAACAATGTCAATCAGTTCCATGTTTGCTTCCCAGTAGGAATGAAGGGTTCCTACATCCTTCCAGTATCCGTTGTACTCATACGCATACAAAGGCGCTCCGTTTTCATGACAGTACGGAATGACATGCTTTCCGAAATCCAGGTTCGGCTGGCTTGCCTTTGCAAGAAGGGCTTCTTTCAAAGTCTTCCAGTTGAAAATATAGATACCCATACTTGCAAGGTTGCTTCTGGGTTTCTCCGGTTTTTCCTCGAAATCGATAATCTTACGGTTGTCGTCGGTAATAACGATACCGAAACGCTTTGCTTCCTCCAGAGGAACCGGCATTGCGGCAATCGTTACTTCCGCACCGTTTTTCTTGTGGAAATCAAGCATGACCTCATAATCCATCTTATAAATATGGTCACCGGAGAGAATCAGAACATAATCCGGATTGAAACTTTCCATATAATCAATGTTCTGATAAATTGCATTTGCGGTACCGGTATACCACTCGGTATCCGTACTCTTCTCATACGGAGGAAGAACGGTAACACCACCGATATTTCTGTCCAAATCCCAGGGAATTCCGATTCCGATATGGGTATTCAGACGAAGAGGCTGATACTGTGTCAGAACACCTACCGTATCAACCCCTGAGTTAATGCAGTTGCTCAAAGGGAAATCAATTATTCTGTACTTGCCGCCGAACGAAACCGCCGGTTTTGCAACCTTTGCGGTTAACACGCCAAGACGACTTCCCTGACCGCCTGCCAGTAACATGGCAATCATTTCCTTCTTGATCATGCTTTCACCTCTCACATCATTATTTTTTTTCGGAACAACCCCCCGGTCGTTCCAACCCCATCCTGTTTCCTTGTCTCTAAAAAGGTAACACGAAAAAATGGTAGCCCCCCGACTTCCATAAGAAAATTCTAACATGTGTTTTGTAAAAAGTGAACTATAAAAATACAACTATTTTCTGTTTTTTTCGTTTTTTAATGTGTACTTTATATGAATTCTACCCAAATATATTCCTTTTCTTTGTGCAATATCACGAAATCCATTTTTATTTTTTTCCACTCTCGCATAAAAAATGAACAAAAGGCCCGATTCAAACAAAAGATAGACGAATTTTCTTTCTTATTCTATAATGAATTAGGTTTTGAAAAGGAGAAACAAATCATGTATGAAATTGATTTTGAAAAACCTGTTCATGTTCATTTTATCGGAATCGGCGGAATCAGTATGAGCGGCCTGGCCGAAATCCTGTTATCCGAAGGATTTACCGTTTCGGGTTCCGACAATTCGGAAAGCGAACTGACAAAGAGGCTCCGCGAAGAAGGCGTAAGGGTTAATATCGGACAAAGCAGCGACAATATCACTTCCGACATCGATTTGGTTGTTTATTCCGCCGCCATCAGAAGGGACAATCCCGAATTCGGTGCCGCCGCGGAAGCCAACCTTCCCATGTTAAGCAGAGCAGAGCTTTTGGGTCAGATGATGAGAAACTATAAATACCCGATTGCCGTATCCGGAACGCACGGAAAAACCACCACTTCTTCCATGCTCTCCGAAATTCTGCTGGCGGAAAATACCGATCCTACGCTTACTATCGGCGGAATTCTGAAATCTATCGGCGGAAACGTGCGAATCGGACATTCCGATTATTTTTTAACGGAAGCATGTGAATATACCAACAGTTTCCTGTCATTCTTCCCGAAATACGGCATTATTCTGAATGTGGACGCAGATCATCTCGACTTTTTCAAGGATTTAAACGATATCCGGAATTCCTTCCGGAAATTTGCCGAACTCATTCCGGAGGACGGAGCTCTGGTCATCAACGGAGAAATCGAGAATTACGGGGAACTTACGAGAAGTGCAAAATGCCCGGTCATTACCTTCGGCATGTCGGACGAATATGATTACTACGCTACTGACATAACCTTTAATGAATCGGCTTTTTCATCTTATAACATGCACACTCCGAAGGGAGAGGTTATCCCGGTATCACTCGGCGTGGTCGGAATGCATAATGTATATAATTCCCTTGCTGCCCTTGCAATGGCGGATATTCTGAAATTTGACAAGAAAACCGGCCTGGAGGCGCTGAAGAAATGCACCGGCGCGGACCGGCGATTCCAGATTAAGGGCCATCTCGGTTCCATCACCATAGTGGATGATTACGCACACCACCCGACGGAAATCGCGGCAACCCTGTCTGCTGCCGAAAAATATCCCCATGAACATTTATGGGTAGTCTTCCAGCCGCATACCTACTCCAGAACCAAGGCTCTGATGAACGAGTTTGCAGACGTTCTGAAAAATGCGGAAAACGTGGTTTTAGCCGATATCTACGCTGCCAGGGAAAACGATACCCTCGGAATTTCCTCCAAAGACCTGAAGGCGGAAATCGAAAAAAGAGGCGGAAGATGCGAATATTTCCGGTCTTTTTCGGAAATCGAAATATTTTTACTGGAAAATTGTAACCAAGGCGATCTGTTGATAACCATGGGCGCCGGAGATGTCTACAAAATAGGCGAGGAACTGCTCGGCAAATAATTATCCACAATATCCACAGTTTTTTCGGGAAAATACGAAAAAAACACTGTGGATATTTTTTTCGCTTAAAACAAGCATTTCAGTGAGTTATAAACAGAATCCACATCCTTTAAAAACCCAGTAAAATCAAGGGATTGCGGGAAACTTTTTGTTTGCATTTGACGAATCCTGTGCTATAATCACAATGCCTTTGAATGCGCAGGGAAACAGGGATTTCGGAGTCCCGTAAGGCGCATGGGAGCGTTTATTTGTTCCCGGCATTTTAAAATCGGGGGGAATCTGTAAAATGAGTCACATTCAGCTTGTAAACGATGGTCTTTTGGAAAGCACTTCCGTTTCCAATTTATTCATCGATTATTATATGAAAGAGGCAAATGATGCCCAGATTAAGGTATATCTGTACCTTCTCCGGAAGACATCCACCAATGCCTCCTTCGATATCGGCGATATTGCCGAGGAATTCAACCACACGGAAAAAGATGTTATTCGTGCGCTTAAATACTGGGAAAAAGCCGGCCTTTTGAACCTGCAGTACGATCTGACGGGTGAAATCTGCCGGATCAGTCTGGCAAACGTATCCGGACAGAAGAAACCGGAAACCGCAGTCCGCGAGGATGTCGTAAAAGTTCCCGTTCTCAGTATCGTGCCGAATACGGAGCAGAAAAAAACGGAATCCGGAAACGAAACGGCAAAAGATAATTCGAAAGAACTTTTAAAAGATTCAAAAGAAACAAAGAAATCTTCCGTTCCGGAAAAGCCTTCCTATTCTGCCGGAGATTTAAGAGCGTTCAGGGAAGAACCCGCAACGGACGAGCTGATTGCCGTTACGGAATCCTATTTAATGAAGCCCTTAAGTCCTTCTGATTTACGCAGTCTTCTTTATATTCATAAAGAGCTGAAATTTGATTTCGAAATGATGGATCTGCTCCTGCAGTATTGCGTTTCCAAGAACAAAAAGAGCTTTAATTACATCGAAGCCGTAGCGGTCTCCTGGTTTGAGCAGGGAATTACCACTCCGAAACAGGCCAAAGACGGAATCAGCAAATATGACCGCAATATTTTTGATATCATGGCTGCGCTCGGGAAAAATTCCACTCCCACCATTAAAGAAGTGGAATTCATAAACCGCTGGCTCGGAAGTTACTCCTTCAGCAAGGAAATGGTTCTTGCGGCCTGCGAAAGAACCGTAATGAAAACGGACTCCGACCGGTTTGCGTATGCCGAAGGTATTCTTTCCAGATGGAAGGAACAGGGACTGTATACCTTGCAGCAGGTCGAAAATTCCGAAGCGGAATTCAAAAAGAAAAGAGACTCGTCCGCGCAAAGTACTCCTCATTCCCGGAAAGCCACGTTCCAGAAAACAAAATATGATTTTGCGGCTTTACAGAAATTTATTAACGAAAGCTGACCATACACGCAGAGGTTGTTACATTGAGTCTGACCACAGAAGATTACAATGAAATATTAAACGGATACAATTTAAGACAGATTGAGCATGCACATGAACTGGAAGAAAGACGGAAAGAAGTCTTTGACAAAATTCCCTCCTATTCCAAAACCGAAGAAGACATGGTAACCTTCAGTGCAGAACGTGCGAGAGCCTTAATCCGCGGAAATAAAGAAGAAGCCGACCGGCTTGCCGAAAAAATCGAAGACCTTTTGAGGAACCAGAAACTGGCCTTAATCGAAGCAGGATTTCCGATTGATTATCTGGAGCCGATTTATACCTGCAAGGAATGTAAGGATACCGGTTTCGTGGGCGGAAACCGTTGCAGTTGTTTCCGGCTTGCATTAATTGAAAGACTTTTCGAGCAGAACAACATCCGGGATTATTTATCAAATGAAAACTTCTCCTCCATCCGCTACGATCTCCAGATTGGCGAGGATGAAAGAAGATTCGAAAAGGCGGTATCCAAAGCAAGGAATTTTGTGGAAGAAATCGAAAACGGTCCTCAGAATATCTGTTTTTCCGGTCCCGTCGGTACGGGAAAATCGTTTCTGTCCAAATGTATTCTCGGCGAAATGCTGAAAAAAGGTTATTCCTGTATTTACTTCAGCGCGCCTACGCTGTTTTCGACAATCGGAGATTATAAATTCCATAAATCCGCCTCACAAACCGTCAATCCGACAGAGCTTTTGTATTCCTGTGATCTGCTCGTTATTGACGATTTGGGAACAGAGCTTACCAATTCTTTCTGTGTTTCGGAACTCCTGACGCTGTTAAACGAACGTGAGAAGGCACGTAAATCCATGGTAATCTCTACAAATCTTTCTCTGGAAGAGTTAAACAATACCTATTCGGATCGTGTATTTTCCAGAATGTTCAGCAATTTTGAGTTCTGCCCCTTAACCGGCCAGGACGTCAGAATATATTTAAAACAAATGCAAACAAGAAAGTGAGGAAGTCCCATGCCACATTCCGAAGAAGTCCGCAATTTGGAAACAATTCCCGTCGGAGCCTTAAGATTAATGCCTACCAGAGGCTGCACCGAGATTGGAAAGAAAGTTGACGAATACCTTGTAAAATGGAGAACTGAAAGAGAAAGCGAGCACAAAGGATCTTTAGCATACGCGGGATACCAGAGAGATTCCTATATTCTCGATGCCAAGCTTCCGAGATTCGGTTCCGGTGAAGCAAAATGCAATATCAACGAGTCCGTCCGCGGTACGGATATTTATATTCTTGTAGATGTATGCAACTACTCCGAAACCTATAAGTTATGCGGACATGTAAACCATATGTCTCCGGATGACCACTTCCAGGACGTGAAGCGTGTCATTGCCGCAATCGGCGGAAAGGCAAGAAGAATCAACGTCATTATGCCGTTCCTTTATGAAGGAAGACAGCATAAAAGAACCACCAGGGAATCCCTTGACTGTGCACTTGCGCTTCAGGAACTTACCTCTCTGGGAGTTGACAACATCATCACCTTCGATGCACACGACCCCAGAGTACAGAATGCGATTCCTCTTCACGGATTCGAAACCGTTACTCCCACCTATCAGTTTACAAAAGCACTTTTGAAAAATGTCCCGGACATCAGACTGGATGCAGATCATATGATGGTAATCTCTCCCGATGAGGGTGCGTTATCCAGAGCCGTATATATGGCAAACATTATCGGGTTAAACGTCGGAATGTTTTATAAGCGCCGCGATTACAGCCGTATTGTGGACGGCCGTAACCCGATTGTTGCACATGAATACCTCGGTACCGACCTGTCCGGAAAAGATGCCATCATCATTGACGATATGATTTCCTCCGGTGACAGCGCACTAGACGTTGCAGCAGAGTTAAAGAGAAGAAACGCCAACCGTATCTTCCTCGCAACCACGTTCGGACTGTTTACAAACGGACTTGATAAATTTGACAAAGCGTTTGACGACGGACTTATTTACAGAGTTCTGACCACAAACCTTGTTTACCAAACACCGGAATTGCTGTCACGTCCCTGGTATATCAACTGCGATATGAGCAAATACATCGCATACCTGATTGATACCCTGAACCACGACGCATCCGTATCTGATTTGCTCAACCCTTCCGCAAGAATTCAGAACATTCTGAAAAAATACGGACAGGCATAAATTATGATTATATCATATGAAAATCGAACAAAACGAAATTATTGAGTTGAAAAAACCGCATCCCTGCAAAAAACCCGGCGCCGGCAAGTGGAGAGTACTCCGTACCGGCGCGGATTTTCGTTTGGAATGTATGGGATGCGGCCGTCAGGTCATGATGAAGAGAAGCCTTCTGGAAAAACAGATTGTGAAAAATAACCCGTAAAATGCAGTTTTCGGTTTGAGATTCTGTAGGTGCAGTTTCGTTCTGCTTTTTTCACCCGAATAACGTCTCAAAATATTGTAAATTTTGCAAAACAACCACAAGAAATTGTGAGTCATTTTCAGTCAAAATCACGATAATTTTTTTCATGCCGAAATCTTTTTAGTTGGTGCTAAAGTACTTTTCTTTTGGATTTAAAGTGATATATTTATATCATAACAACTAAACAAAAGATATTTGAAGGAAGTAGGAAGCCGGTAGTCGGCAGGTCAGACAAAGACGGATCCTGAAGGTTTCGGGAGGAATGCTTCATTTCAAACTTTTGAGAATTCAAAAACTAACAACAAAGATAAGTGACATTGTCTTGTGAAAACATTTCTGTAAACCGAATTCAAGGAAGCGCGAAGTGATCGACAGACCAAACGGAAGCGGATGGTGAAAGCGGAGTCCGGCAGGTTGGCGAAAGCGGACGACGGACCGAGAATATCATTTGAAAGAGGAAACCGCATTGGATAAATTTAGTCGATGATCGTCGCTAGTGCAGTTTCCTTTTTCAATGCGTGAATATGAATACTGGAAGGGCTTGTATCGAGCCTTCACGAACCAAAAATAAAAGTACCGGATTTTCTGTCCGGTACTTTTTTCATCTTACATAATCCGAATCGCGGAACAAATTACACGCGATTGTAATTGATCAGACATCCCTTCAGGATAATCTGTCTTTCCTCATCGGTCAGTTCGCCGAGTCTCATCGTAAATTTCGAAAGTGTTCCGTCTTTTACGACATATGCCTCAATCTCTTCTTTCTTTTCGACTACCGCGGTCTTAATGCCCGGCAGGAAGATGTAATCAAGATTCTTAAACGGCAGTTCACCCTCTTCAATTAAGAAGGGAAGCATTCCCCAGTTGATTAAGTTCGAACGGTATCTCTTGGTTGCATACTCGTTTGCGATATTCGCCCAGCCGCCAAGTACTTTCTGGCAGCTTGCAGCCTGTTCTCTTGCGGAACCGTCACCGGGTTTTACCGCGAAAATGGTAGAACCGACACCAAGATTGTCATGTTCCACATCCGGGAAGGTCTTCTTTACAACCCCCATTACCTCTCCGACTTCCGGGACTGCCTTACCGGCACATTCTCCTGCTTCCAAGGCCTTCTGCGCAACCTGTACGGCCTTTGCCCTGCCTACATATTCCGGATCCTTTCTGGACAGCGCAAATTCCGCAAGTCCCAGAGGATTGGAACGATAGGAAGAAGTTTCTCCGGAAGGAATGAGTTCATCCGTCGTCGTAACCGGATCGTGAATCTCGGAAACCACCTTCAAAAGAAGATTTTCGGGAAGAGGTGACATCTTCGGCCAGTCCTTGATATTCGGACCGAACTGAATTTCCTGATTCGGATCCGCCACACCCTTCGAATCGAATACGCGGTTTGCGTAAATATTTGCATCAAAGAAATATTTATAATTGTTAAAATCACCGTCAAACTCGGTAGCCGCGGTCAGCACACCCTTATTGGCCGCAGTAGCCGCAATCGATCTTGCATCCATAAGTGCCACGGAGGAAATCTGTCCGCTCTGAAGTTTGCTGCCCTCACGGTTCGGGAAGTTTCTCGTGGAATGACGGATGGAAAATGCGTTATTTGCAGGCGTATCACCCGCACCGAAGCAGGGTCCGCAGAATGCCGTCTTTAATACCGCTCCGGTCTCCATTAAGGTTGCTGCACAGCCGTTTTTGATTAATTCCATGTAAATCGGCATGGAAGCGGGATATACGCTTAACGTAAAGCCGTCGGAGCCGATATATTTTCCCTTTAAGATGTCGGCTGCCGCACAGATATTTTCAAATCCGCCGCCGGCACAGCCTGCAATGATTCCCTGGTCAACAAGAAGTTTTCCGTCATGTACCTTGTTCTGAAGGGTGTATTCCACAGCACCGTCCAGCGATACTTCCGCCTTCTTTTCCACATCCTTTAAGATGTCATAAAGATTAGCGTTTAACTCCTCGATGGTGTAGGTGTTGCTCGGATGGAACGGCATTGCAATCATGGGCTTCACGGTTGATAAATCAATCGTGATGACACCGTCATAATATGCCACGTCCGCAGGATTTAATTCCTTATACTCTTCTTTTCTGCCATGGATTTCGTAGAATTCTTCCACTTTTTCATCCGTCTTCCAAATGGAGGAAAGGCAGGTGGTTTCGGTGGTCATAACGTCAATTCCGATACGGAAATCCGGACTTAAGGATGCAACACCGGGTCCGACGAATTCCATTACTTTGTTCTTAACGTATCCGTTTGCAAATACCGCACCGATAATCGCAAGTGCCACGTCCTGGGGACCTACGCCTTTTACGGGAGCACCCGTTAAATATACGGCAACCACACCCGGCATATTGATGTCATATGTCTGGTTTAAAAGCTGCTTCACCAGCTCCGGACCACCCTCTCCCATTGCCATGGTACCGAGTGCACCGTAACGGGTATGGGAATCGGAACCTAAAATCATTTTCCCGCCGCCTGCGAGCATTTCACGTGCAAACTGATGGATTACCGCCTGATGAGGGGGTACATATACTCCGCCGTATTTCTTGGCACAGGTAAGACCAAACATATGGTCATCTTCGTTAATCGTTCCTCCAACTGCGCAAAGGGAATTATGGCAGTTGGTCAGTACATAGGGCATCGGGAATTTCTCAAGCCCTGACGCACGCGCCGTCTGAATAATGCCGACAAAAGTAATGTCATGGGAGGTCA
>Ga0247608_10005690_pt1 | contig 13400 bp, 16 predicted proteins | sample 176DNAGHGlowgp2_FD_193490 | JGI IMG/M metagenome (GOLD analysis project Ga0247608, IMG submission 193490) | Sheep rumen microbial communities from Palmerston North, Manawatu-Wanganui, New Zealand - 1766 DNA GHGlow gp2 | ecosystem: Host-associated > Mammals > Digestive system > Stomach > Rumen ...
AGAACGATGCCCTGTGCCTGCGTGCCAGCATCAGCGATGTGTTCCAGCGTAGCGTGCAGGATATGGCTCATGATTGTGGTTTCTTCTACACTGTGCAGAAAACACGAAGCCGTAGCCACCGTCTGGACATCTCTATCCGTTATACCTTCAACGCCCAGAAGAGCAAGTATAAGGGTACAGGTGCAGGTAAAGCCGAGCAGGAGCGCATGAGCAACAGCAACTGATACTGTTTGTCACAAAATCATGCAGAATCTTTCAGATGGCTAATGAACTGCCAGGTGTGAGAGGTGAGGTCGCTTGAGAATGATCTCATCAACTGCAACGATATATGAAAAGACCAGCCACTGCTAAAGAATTATTGCCAAAGTTTAAACTCTCCCGTGCGAATGCTGGCGATGACACCACCGTCGATGAGCAGATCGGTGCCTGTGATGAAACGGGCATGCTCACCCAGCAGGAAGGCTGCAGCCTCGGCAATCTCGTCGCTGGTACCTGTGCGCTGAGCGGCAGAGGCATCAATCATGGCTTGATAACCCTCGCCACTGGCACGGAATTCATCGTAGGCCAGAGGGGTAACGATAACTCCCGGAGAAATGGTGTTGATACGTGCCCGACGTTTGCGCCATGAGGTGGCTGCGGCTCGTTGTGCCTGTAGATGGTTCATTCGCTTGGCGATCATATAGGCGAAGCCTGAGTTCTGCATGGCCACCTCCTGAATGAACTTCACTTCCTTCAGCTGAGCGGTCGGGGTGTTCACCAGTTGCAGTTCAATGTCGTTGGGGATGGGGTACATATAGGCGGCTTGACTGGAGATGATGAGTCCTGCGCCACCCTCGGCCATCACCTCTCCGAAGGCATCCACAGCATAGCCCGTACCCAGCATATCGAGGTCAACGATGTGTTCAGGATTGGCCTGATTGGGCGATGCACCAGCCGTGTCGATAAAATACATCACGGGGCCCAGTTCTGCTGCCTTCCGTGCAAATGCCTCCACGCTCTCCTTCTGCAAGGCGTTCACCTGAATGGTCTCTACATCGTAGCCACAACGGCGGAAGTCCTCGCCGACACGCTCCAATGCCTTCTCGCTGATGTCGCCCAGCAGGATCTTCTTGCCTGCACCGATACGGCGCACAATGGCTGTTCCCATACTACCGGCACCCAAGAGTGCCACAACTGCTTTCTGTTCGTTTCTGTCGAAAATCATAATCGTAAAGTTTTAATTGAGTGTACTTCTGCATCGTCAGTGAACAAGTCCATCTGAGAATTGACATAAGCCCATGTCGTGGTCATCAGGGCAAACATGATAAACAATACTTTTTTCATATAGCCTTAATAAACTTTGCAGGATTACCGCCCACGATGGTATTTGGTGCCACATCTTTGGTAACAACTGCACCGGCGGCTACAACAGCATTCTCGCCAATAGTAACACCTGGTAAGATGATTGCTCCAACACCAATCCAAGCGTTACGTCCGATGTGGACGGGTTTGCAGCGCAGCACCATGCGGTTCGCAAAGTCGTGGTTGTCAGTAACGATGCGCACATTGGGGCCTATCATCACTCCGTCGTCGATGGTGATACCGCCAGCCGCCATGCAGGTCAGCGAGTGGTTCACGAACACGCCCTTGCCTATCTTCATCTGACAGGCGAAGTCTATCTGCAACGGTGGCATCAGATAACTTGTCTTGTCGAGGTTACCACCAAACAACTGCTCTTCCAATGGGTGAATCTGCTCAGGCAGTGGAGCCGTTGTGTTGATTTTAAAACAAATGTTGGCGCAGTCGGTCATGTGTTTGATGGCCTCTGCATACTCGGGCATTGCCATATCGACATCAGCCCCTGATCTTAATTGCTCGAAAATATCCATATCCTTATACTATTTGTTTGATGGTGCAAAGGTACGACGAAAAAGGCAATCCGTCGTTACACGAATTGCCTCATAACTTTCACATTTTGCAGAAGATTGCGTTGGAGGTTCAAGCGACCTCCAAAATGAGCCTTTAGTGAGTGGCCTTCAGAAACTGCAAGTCACCATACCAATAAGAAGCTGTACAGCCACCGTCAATCAGGAAATCTGCACCGCTGATGAAACGTCCACGGGAGGACATCAGGAACTCTGCAAGGTCGCCCACTTCGTCGGGCGTTCCTGCACGACGGGCTGGCATGCCCTCAATCATCTTCAGGTAGCCGTCTTTGCGCGGGCCATGCAATTCATCGTTTGCCAGTGGCGTAATGATAATGCCTGGAGATATAGAATTGATGGTAGCACCTCGATGGCCCCAACGGGTAGCCTCGTACATGACGCGAAGTACATTGCAACGTTTTGAGTATTGATAGGCTTTAAGGGTATCATCGATTTCCTTCAGGAACGGCAACTCCAGTAGCTTGTCAACAGAAGTCGTGGCTAAAACCTCGTTCTGTTCCTGCGGTAAGGCTGGCAGACGATGACCACTTTGTGACGAGATAATCACACCTGAACCACCCTCTGCAATCACCTTGCCGAACTCTTCCAATAATACGCTTGTGCCATAGAGGTCAACACGCAGGATCTCTGCTACGGGAGCCTGTGAAGGCGATACACCAGCAGCATTTACAACATTTGTCACGTCTCCCTTGTTGGTGGCAAGCTCCACCAACTTCAGGATGTCCTCCTTCGAACCAAGGTCGCATCGTATGGTTGAACACTCAAAGCCCGCATTCTCCAATGTCTTTGCTGCTCGCTGAGCATTCTCTATGGAGTAGTCTGCCAGCACAATGTGCTTACCAGCCGACACACGACGGATAATCGCCTGTCCGATACTACCAGCGCCCACTAATACTGTTACCTGTTTCATCATCCGTAATTCTCAATCAAATACTTCACAAACTGTGGGTCACCAAAATCTCTGGTTCCTGTATCGTGCTGGTTCATCTTAGCTATCTGAGCCATATCGTCATCACTCAGCGAGAAGTCGAAGATGTCGATATTCTGCGCCATGCGCTCCTTATGGCTCGACTTGGGAATAGCCACGATGCCACGCTGGGTGAGCCAACGAAGGGCTATCTGTGCGGCAGTCTTACCATATTTGGCTCCGATAGTAGCCAATAACTCACTCTTTACGATGCCGTCTGTGCCTTGTCCGCCGAGTGGATACCAAGCCATCATCTTGGTGCCAAACTCGTTGAGAATGGGTTCAATTCCTGTCTGCTGAGAGAGGGTGTTGCATTCCAACTGGTTCACCATCGGTTTCACGTCCACATAGTGGGCAAAGTCGAAGAAACGGCCTGCCTGAAAGTTGCTGATGCCGATGGCGCGCACCTTGCCAGCACGATAAGCCTTCTCCATGGCCCGCCATGTGCCGAATACGTCGCCGTAGGCCTGGTGGATGAGCAGCAGGTCGATATACTCCGTCTGCAACTTGCGCAGACTCTCATCGATACTCTTGGCAGCCTTTTCCTCACCGTTGTTCGAAATCCAGACCTTCGTTACAAGGAACAGATCTTCGCGCTTCAGTCCACTCTTGCGCCAGGCATTACCCACGCCTTCCTCATTCTGGTAGGCCTGTGCCGTATCTATCAGGCGATAGCCTACACTCAAAGCATCGCTCACGCAACGTTCACACTCGTCAGGGCTTACGAGAAACACACCGTAGCCCAATGTCGGCATCTTGACACCGTTTGATAATGTAATGTACTCCATATTATTTCAATCCATTAATCCATTTTTCTACTTTCGCTTTCTCTGTGCGCACCTCGTGACCGTAGATGCTAAAGCCCTTTGTGACATTTGCACCAGGGAAGGCATCCTTCACATCCTCCACGCAGTTGGCCAATCCCGAGCCTTCGTGAGTGGTGAAAGGAATGACGGTCTTGTCCTTCAGGTCGTTTGCATGCTTCTTGAAGAAGGTGAACATCACTTGCGGATAGGTTCCCCACCATACGGGACCACCTATGAAAACGGTATCGTAGCCGCTCATATCTACATCACCTTCGTACTCCGGCAGTTCGCCGTTTTTGGTCTCTTCCTTCGCCAGATTGATCAGCGGAGTGTAGGCCATACCGTCGTACTTGTGGGTGACGATTTCAAACTGTTCTGCGCCTGTCAGTTCCGTGATGTAGTCGGCAACTATCTTCGTGTTGCCCACCTCGATGTTTCCTACTGCGTAGTTGTCTCCAGCATGCGAGAAGAACACTACAATTGCCTTTGAATCCTTATTCATAACTTTCTCTTGTTTAGCGCCGCCGCTGCATGCTGTGGAAACCAGCAATGCTATGGTGGCTGTGATGATACTCTTGATATTCATTTTCATTTGCTTTTGGTATTCTGGGTGCAAAGGTACGACGATTTATTGATATGTTTGTTTCACAAAATACGCCACAATTTTCACTTTTTGCCGAAATCGTTCTTTTATATATAAAATAATGTGTAATTTTGCACAGTAAACTGCGCGAACTTGCTCATGCTCGGCAAAAAGCAAGCTTTCTGTGCTCGCTTAATCGCAACTTTCGCAGCCATGAAGGAAGATTTTCTATATTCAACAGACTTCTACGGGATGAATGCCCGTGAGTTGAGTCACACCTGCATGCATCTGCTTTGCTTAGCAGGCGAGGCAAGTTTTGTATTCAACGAGCATTGCTACCACATTGTCAAAAACGACCTGGTTGTGATACCGATGCCCGATAGGGTAAAGAACCTTGCGGCACATGCAGACTTGCAGGTGGAGTGGTTTGCTGCTGATTACAAGTTCCTGCAGAACCTGTTGCCGTCGAACAACTACAGTATCGGTGGCAGTATCTCGCTGAACCAAGACCCCGTCATCAAACTGACAGATGAACAAGCAAAGCATCTGCTAGATGACTTCCATCGTCTTCGTGACCGCAAGGACGAGCGCCATTTGCAGTTCTATCGCGAACTGATGGGCAGCCTCTGCCTGACGATGATGTACGACATCTTCGAAGCCCATGCCCAACGAGAATCCACAGATACCCATACCGACCGAACAGCCTACATTGTGAAACAGCTGATGACAATACTCTCCACCGGCACCAGCCGAACAGAGCGTGATGTGAGCTACTATGCCGAGCGGCTGAATGTATCGCCAAAATATCTTTCTGCCACCATCAAACGCATGACGGGACATAGTGTAACCTCATACATCGACCGCCATACCATACCTATATTAAAAGACTATCTGAATGATGAACGCCTGTCGCTCACTCAGATAGCCGACTTGATGAACTTCACATCGCTCTCTTATTTCAGTCGTTACTGTACCAAACATCTCGGCCAGTCACCCAGCGATTACCGCCTGAGTCTTCAACCGAAGTAATCATCAGTATCAGTCCTGCGATGTAATCTTAAATATTGGCAAGATACTCCTCGTCGTGTCCCTGCTTGTTGAGACTCGTCGGGTCGATGGCTTTGAAAAACATCTTCAGCAGGAATTCCAGACTGACCACATCGGGGTAGAACCTCACAAAGACGGTCTCGGCAAAGCCTGTCTGGTCGGTATAGACCTCCTTATAAGTAGGATTCTCCGTGTGTCCGTTGGCGAATCCCACTTCCGTGATGGCCACACCCTCAATCTGTTTGAAATAATGTTCTGTCCCCCAGAAACAGCCCCCGGCAAGGTAGATGTCCTTTGTGGGTTGTGAAAGCTTGTCTGCTCATACTGTAGGTGTGTACGCTGGAGCCTTGTGCAGAGGGTAGATAGTTGATGCCCCACCAGCACATCTACAGTAGGACGAAAGAGACGATGAGCATCCAGAGAGCTAGGTCTCCATGATGAAGCGTTTCATTTCGATGGCCAGCGGCATCTCCCTGATGATGCCGTTCTGTTCCAGAGCCCGCCATTCTGGTTCGCCGATAGCGGTTATCATTCTCACTCACTGCATGTCGGCATTGCCAAGTGTGGCGGTGGTGAGGGCAATAAACAGGCCGAAGTGAATACTGGCTCAGTATTCAGTTTCTGATAAGCGAGACGCTCATCATCGTTGGCAAGGTGGATGATGCCACAGTAGGTAAAGCCGTGCTTCTCGATATTGTGCTGCATGATCCGATTGTCCTTATGGGTATCGATACGAATGTTTGCATCATGCGAAAAGCAGAAGTCCATGATGGAGCTGAAAACACCATGGATATCCGGGTAACTGGCAATACGATGTACGACATGATAGGGTTGTACGTCATCCAGCCACTCGCCATCATATATCTTCGCGTAGGTAGGTTCAGGAGAGCCCAGGAAAGCAAAATAGCCGACGATGCGACCATCTTCTTCCAAGACAAAGCCACTATGCTTCTCCACATCGCTGAAGATGACGGCCTCTGATGGGTAACCATCTCCCCATTGGTGCATGTTGCCGGAAGACCGCATGATCTTCTTTGCAGCCTCCATCACCTGCATAACCTCAGGTATGTCAATTTGTCTTGCCTCTCTAATTATTCTGCTCATGCCCAAAACTCCTTTTCGCCTGTATTTCACATTTCGCCCAATCTGCATTATGCTCTGACATCAGGTCTGTCATAATCAAATTGAAACCTTCGGCAAAATTACTTAATTTGCCGTAAATTTACTATTTTTGCAGCAAATATTAAAATAATTTAGGACATACGATGGCACATTGATTTCTGCGAATACCGCAAATTACGGTGGAGAAAAGGGGGCTTACCATCACGGCAAGCCCCCCTTTTACTAAACTAAACAAAATACTTTATGAATTTTATTCCTGTGATTACATTACTGGAGAGATGGCAGCGATCCATGCCTCGATACGAGTGTCAGTCTTATCGTCCTCGTTGATGTCGTCGAGAGGCAGGCCGATGAACTTGCCGTCAATCACGGCCTCTGAGTCATCGAAGGTGTAGCCGTCTGTTTCAACAGAACCGATGAACTTGGCACCACTATTCTTGATACCGTTGTAGAGTTCACCCATGCCTCCTACGAAGGTGTCGCTGTAAGATGAACAGTCGCCGCAGCCGAAGAGGGCGATGGCTTTGCCACTGAGGTCGGCACCTTGGAGCGTCTTCAGTCCGTCGTACCAGTCATCCTGCAATTCTCCTGCGCCCCATGTCGAGGTGCCAAGAATCAGATTCTGGTTGGCGGCTACGATGTCGGCTGTCAGGTCCTGTACGTTTAGGGCCTCGCAGCCCAGTTTAGAGGCTATCTTCTCTGCGATGGCCTCGCATGTTCCCGTCGAGGAACCATAGATTACAATTGTTGTGTTCATTTTATGATTTATTCTAAAGAAGTTGTTAATTCCTGTTGCACTCGTCACACATTCCTTGGCACTTTTCTTCACATTGTCCTTTTCCCAGACCGGCGAGAACAGGCTGCGCCTCGGCAAAGCCCAAACAAGCTTGACTCTGTTCTCGGCTTGCGCTGTCCTTACGCTTGCAGTACCGTTCACACTGTACGCAGATATCGTAGCCGAGCATGGCTCCGAGGATGAAGTCCTCTTCTGGCGTAAGCTGGTTCAGCGGACGGGTGACGATGAGTCGAATGGCCTCTAGGCACTCTCGCCGCCCGAAATACACGTTCAGGTTCTGCTGTCCTGCTGGTTGCAGCAGGTATGGAATACCCTGACTCTCCAGTCGCTGCACAGCCAGTTCACTGTACTTCTTGTTGCAGGTAAAGAGCACCATGCGGCGCACGCCTTTATCCAGTTCGTAGATGTGGTTCATCAGTACCTTGAGCACTGCTCCAGCCTGCTCACGCTCGACGGTGTCGATACGAGCATCACGCTGCTCTCGTTTACTTGCAGCCTTTATCTCTGTGGGAATCGCTGTTGTCGTTCTCATTTTTATCGTTCTTGATTTATCTTCTCACTTGACAGTCCATCAGTATGTTGGCGATCATGAGCAAAGCGACGACCTTACTATGCTCGCTTTCAGACTGGTAACCAATCCAAACTCCCTAAGTTAGGGGCATACCCCCCTAAACTTAGGGGGGGGTAGGGGGCCGAGCAAGCATTGCTGTTACAAGGGATTTTGCAATGTCGAGATGGCAAAAAGGGTACTTTTGGGCAGTTTTGTAACAATGTAACAGTGTTACAATGTTACATTCAGGAATTGGTGAAATTTTTACAAAACTGTTACAAAGGTGTTACAAATTCAGTCAAAACGAGGTAAATATCGGAGTGAAATTATTTTACAAGTATATATCCCATATGCTTTCTTGGAGAAAACAGCCACCTTTTAGGGAGAAAGGTGGCTGTAAAGTCGGAGTTTCATGCCTGTAAAGTCGGAGTTTCCTTAGCCCTAAAATTGCCAAATATAAAGCATTGATAATCAGACGCATACTGCAAATGTCCTATCAATCCTCAAATCACGAAATATGTTTACATCTTTGATATGTAACACTTTGGGAATGTAACATTGTAACACTGTTACATTGTTACATTGTATGGTTCATTTTCTGAGTCTCTGTGTCTCTGTGTTCAATTAATGGCATGAAGAGGACTGACCCGGATGGGGCGGCGACCGTTCTTTACCCATTCTTGACCCATTTCGTAAAAAAAGCAAATAAAAGGCTCATTTCCTTTTATGTTTAATTGTTTTTATGTATATTTGCGCCCAGAACAAAATAGAAAGCATCGATGTGCAATTATAACATAGCAATAGATGATGCGTTTTACAAATTCACTTAACAATTAACCAACTGCACAATGAAACAGAAATTCCTTGCAATATTTGCAACCATAGTGCTCTTGTTAGTCATGAGTGCCTGCAAAGACAATGCCGACAACCCCGCAATCCCCAGCCAAAAGGAGATGGAAGAGAGTCTCATCGGCCTGTGGTGCGAGTCATTCGACTATGAAGACGTAACCGAGGACGGCAAGCCCTTCAACCGCGCTTTGATCGTAGTGGAAGCCAAAGCCGACCATACGGGCTATGTTGCCTTGGCTGTGTTTGATGACGAATTCAATGAGCCGCTCGAGATTTACGGTGGTCCCAAGGATGCACCATTCACATGGCAGGTGACAGCCGAAGGGCAAGTCATCCTGACTGACCCGAATACTGGCACATCCATTTCGACAGCACGTACGCGCGGTGACGGGAGTCACAACGACTTTGTCGATATAGGCCAGATCAAGATGAAGAGCGGCACGAGCAGTATCGCCTTCAGCAATGCAACCTACGAAGGTACACTCGCCAAGGCAGGAAGTAATAATAACGAGATGATCCAGGAATGGATGGCCAAGTCGACCCTCCCTCGTGCCTGCATCGTCGACAGCATCCCTGTGCTGCTTTTCCCAAGCCACATGAACTATGTGTTCAACTATCCATCGGTCGACCCCTTCGGCAATCCCTGCACGCTCAGCGGCACCATCACGGTCAACAAGAAACTGATAGAGGAAGACAAGCCTTTCAACGGCATTCTGCTCTACAATCACTTCACGATCTACGCCACCACACAGGCGCCTTCGCGCGGAGCCGTTGAGTTCCCCACCGGGGCTTCACTCACCAACTTCATCGTCGTAGCCCCCGACTACTACGGATTCGGCATCACCGAGAAAGAGCCGCAGGCTTACTGTATCTCGCGCGCCAACGGACGTGCCTCGCTCGATGCCTACCTTGCAGCCAAGAGACTGATAGAAGACCTGGAAGTGAAAAAGGGTGACGACTTCGTCATCGCAGGCTACTCGGAGGGCGGACAGACCACGATGGGCGTGCTGCGCGAGATTTCAGAACGCCACCCGGAGATAAAGGTGAAACGCGCCTTCGCCGGTGACGGTCCTTACGACATCAACTCGATGTTCGACGCTATTACCAAAGGTGAAACTGAGATGCCCAGCACCGTCTGCAACCTGCTCTACGCCTACAACCACTTCTTCCGTCTGGGTTACGACATCCACGACTATCTGAAGGATCCCGTGGCCAAGAACTTCGATGAGTGGTTCCTTAGCAAGCAGAATAAGCGTAAGGCTCTTGACGAGGAGCTTATCAAGACCAAGAAAACGAGCGATCTCCTCACAGAGTCTTTCCTCGATGCCAGCAATCCCCTGTCGCGCCGTTTCAGTGCCGCCTTCAGTGTGGATGCGCTCACCAGCGGATGGACGCCCCGTAGCGACTTCGATGTGATGCTTTTCCACGATACGAAAGACGATGTCGTACCTGTGGAGAATTTCTATGCCATGAGCAAGTTCCTCAAGGCCAATGGCATCAAGACCGAGGAGTTTGTCGGAGAGTACAGTGCCGAAGCGACCAAGGAAGTCGGCATCACCAATCACGAGGTGTCGGCCCTAACCTTCTTCCTAAGGATTGTAGAGTGGATGACGGCGAACTATTGACAACATAGAAGGTGTATGACCCACTGCAAATCGCATAGCACTCCAGTTCCTCCTGTGAGATTTAATCTATTTAAAAATTCAATGATATGAAGATGTTTATATTTATTTTCTTTGCACTCATTCTGCCATTGATGGCAAGTGCCTATGATTTTGAGCGTTATAATACCAAGGTTAATGGTGTTTATTACAAGTTTAATACGGCTGAATTAACGGCATCAGTGTCTTATAAGGCTTTTTTTAGATCGTATTTTGCAGAAGAGCGTGATGTGGTTGAATTCGAAATTATATCTAATGATTATTCTGGAGATGTGGTGATTCCTAAAGAAGTGACCTATAATAATATTACTTATACAGTAACGAGTATAGACAATCATGCTTTCAGGAAAGGTTACATCTACGACGGCTTTGTGGGCAAATTGACCGGTTCCGGTTGCATTGACATGACATCAGTTACCATACCCAACAGCGTTAGATCTATCGGTGAATGTGCTTTTGGTGGTTGCAGTGGGTTGGTTTATGTCATTCTTCCCGAAAATTTGGAGTCAATAGACCAAAATGCCTTTAAAGGTTGTGACGGTCTTACTGATCTGTATTGTTATTCAGAAACAGTTCCGTCAGCATACGAGAATACTTTCTACAATCCAGAGAATATTATTCTCCACGTGCCAGAAGAATCGATTGAAGCATACAGAACAACAAAGCCTTGGGATAAATTTAAGGATTATGTGCCATTAACAAAAAGTGACATAGAGGCCACAGAGAAATGTTCAAAGCCTACAATCACCCTGGTTGACGGGAAAATCACCTTCAATTGCGAAACACCAGGAGTTACCTATCATTGGAAATTGTCAAGTCCCAGCGGCACTAGTGGCAGCTCAACTACTATCCAGCCAATCACGCTCACAGTTTATGCCACAAAGTCTGGCTACAAAAACTCTGATGTCACAACATACAAATTCCCTGGTATAAACGGTGATGTGAACAGCGACGGCGAGGTTAACGTTGCTGACCACGTAAAGCTTTCGGAAATCATCATGAATCAGTGATAATGTCAATCAAGAAACTCAACGTTCCTCTTACCCCATGTGTATGGGGTAATTTGGAATGATACCTTGACTATGAATTCGGTCAGCAGGTTGACGGCCCTCATTGTCGGGTCGAGCTTGATGTACTTCTGGGAGTCGGCCAGCATCTTCGACAGTTGTGCCTCGAAATTCTGACGGTCGGGCGATAGCATGGAGAGCGCCTCCTCGATGTCGGCCGCCTTCCCAGCATCCGCCTTTTCAAGTTCACCGGAATAGCTTCCGTTGGTCACAGTCATACTACCGTTGTCATAACTCACATTCGTGTTGGCGACATCGGTCATGTCGTTACCATAGCTGCTGTCGCCCTCGGCGCTGTGGGTCATCGCATAGCTCTCGCCTGTGACAGGATCGCTAAGCTGTATTCTGCCGTCGGGGAGCAGGCACCATGTGAAGCCGGCATCCTTAGGACCGCCGTAGATGGCCAGCGGCTCGTCGCTGGTGTTGTCGAACACGCCCAGATAGATGCATCCCGTGTGGTCGGCATCGGCCTTCACGGCCAGCAGCACTCGGCTGAAGGGCACGCCGGCCTCGGTAACGTCGGCATATTCAAACTCGTCCCATCACAGGCCGACAAGGCTCTGTTTCAGGACACTCATGTCTCGAGAGGTTGGATTGTCCTCTTTGGTGCAGGCTCCCATACCCAACAGGAGCACTGCGGCTGCAATCATTGCAAAAAAATTGGATTTCATATACTTTATATTGTTGTTATTATGTTCGCCAGGTGTTTGTCAGATAATTCTACAAACAAGTGTGTCGGAGAACCATACAAAGATGGAGAATCTGCCACAACGCCACATTGCCACATTAAGGTCTACAAGGCCGATGAACTGCAAAGGAGATTAACAAGAAAAAGGTATTGTTAATTTGAGGAAAAATGGCGGGATATTGCGCAGTTTTTGCTATCTTTGCAGAAAAATCAACGAAGCCTCTGGCTTTCATCAGTTTTTGACAATGGAGAAGATACTATTCACTATCGCCTTGATCGTCTCGGCAATGACGGTTCAGGCACAGACAACGCCTGAAGCCAGGAAAGATGTGGCCGACATCCGCAGGCTCTATGCCGAAGCCAAGAAGGAAATGGAGGGCTATGACCGAATGGAGAGCGAGGGACAGCCTCCCAACAAGACCGTGTTCAGCAGCAATTACAACGAAGCTGGCACCGGCCCTACAAAGGAGGTCATCACCTATTATTTCAGGGTGGCCTACGACGAAGAGGCGGGGATGCCGTTTCATCGCCCGTTCTTCATCACCCGCAAGTTCAATGTCGCTGCCCGAGAGTTCTATCAAGAGTTCCTGTACGACTATGGCGGAGACCTGAAGTTCTTCTTCGAGAAGAGCCCCGAGGGCGAGACGCGCTACTATTTCTGCAGGAATGATGTGTATGATGTCGTCAAGGGGGCGATGAGCATGGACTGCGGCTTCGCCAGCCGTCTGAGCATGGAACTGACGAGCGCCTTCAACATCATCAGGAACCGCAATTGGGATTGAGAGCTGTCACCTCGACCACCCTAAAAATTTTTGCCGCTGACTTTCAATAAGTTAGCGGCTTTTTTGTGCTTGCGTCCCAAGATTTTCTTATTTCTTTACATATTTTTGGGACGATTTTGGGACGGAACTCGGGTGCTCTTGAACCTTTGATTGCATGTAAAACGGAAATCATTTTACATTACAATACTCTTCTTTAACATAATTGATTGATAATTAACGTCTTTTTTGAATTTAACAAGCTTATTTAGCTTAAAAATACCCTTCATGTTCTTGCAGGAAAGTGCAAATTTGGGTTAGCGTCCCAAAATCTTGTGTTTTTCAAATTACCTTGTTTTTCCTCTTTTTATAGGCTATGGTTGTAAAAATCCTTTTCAGTATATATTAACTCATTACATGGATTTTTATATACAAAATAATGTGTAATTATTGCTATTATGAAGAACAGTAACTACCAGGTGGTACGCCGTATTGGGCTTTGAAACAGCGGCTGAAATAACTCGGTGAGGAGAATCCGCAAAGTGTGGATATCTCTGTGAGGTTGTAGCAGCCTTCCTTTA
>Ga0247608_10005691_pt1 | contig 13400 bp, 18 predicted proteins | sample 176DNAGHGlowgp2_FD_193490 | JGI IMG/M metagenome (GOLD analysis project Ga0247608, IMG submission 193490) | Sheep rumen microbial communities from Palmerston North, Manawatu-Wanganui, New Zealand - 1766 DNA GHGlow gp2 | ecosystem: Host-associated > Mammals > Digestive system > Stomach > Rumen ...
AACCCCCACCCACCCCCCGACCCCCGCACTCCCCGGGGGAGAAAATAGGTCGAACCTTTTTTGTCGGCTCCCGCCTTGCTCGGGGGAAAAGCACATCTCTCCCCCGAACCCCCTCTCTGTGGTCGCTCCGCGGGTTTCTCTCGGCTACCGCTTTGTGCCGATGCCCTCCTTGCGCCTTGCCCCCTCCCGCAAGGGGCGGTAGTCGGGGGCGGCGAGTCCGATGTTACTCTGCTATCACCGTGCGCGCTCCTCGTCCCTTGCCCCGCGCTTAGTTATGTCCCACTTGCGCACCAATTTCGCCCGCACTCCATGACCCTCGTCGCATTCGAATATATATTATTGATAAATAGCAAAGCTATTCGACTTCGTCGGTTTCACTATCATAATATATATTCGAATTCTTTGGAGGGTCTGTCGTGCGGGCGATGGCGGACGTAGCCGCCAGTCGGTCGGCTATAGCCTTCCCTCTATCCCGGTGCCGCTAAAGCGTCACCTCCTCCCCCGCCTATAGGCTCTCACCCCCTGCCCTATAGGTCAGGGGGTTCGGGAGAGAGGTTGGGACATTTTTTTTGCTCGCTACCGCTCGCCGCACCTTCAACCGTTCATCGGCTGTAGTGAGCCCCTCGCAACCCGCCCCGCACTCCCCACCCGCCACCCTAAAATAGGTCGAACATTTTTTTTCGGCTACCGCTTTGATTTTCTTTCTCTCAATTCAGAGAAAGAAACAAAGAGGAATTTTCTTTCTCTCACATCAGAGAAAGAAACAAAGAGGATGGTGTTTTTCATAGTATAGGTGCTGCCGCGCACATACTCGCACGCCTTGCTATCGCTCATAGGTCGCTCCCTCTCTCTTAGGGGGCTGCCTGCCCCCTGCCGAGGGCATACCCCCGGGTGTTTTTCATAGTTTTATAGCTGCCGCCTGCTTGCTTGCATCGCCCGCACGCCGTGGGTGGCCCGCGCGCCGTGCCATCGCCCAGGTCACGGGTGCCCGTAGTGACGGGTGATATAATGAAGGATAGCACCCATGATGAATGCTATCCCTAATGTTATGTACTCCAGTACCATCATAGTGTGTCTTGGAGCCAGTCCGTGAAGGGGGTATAATTTTCTTCCGGCTCGTCTATATCGTACAACTTCATCCCACAATCATCACTTGGGCAGAGCCCCTTCAAGGGACACCCCTTGCAGGGGTCTTGGGTTAGTGTGCTGCTGATAGTACCCCGAGGACAAATATCTTTGTCGAATAATGTGCGCACGTCTCCTTGTGCGGGAATCACGGGACTGGTGCTTGGCACCAGTGCCCCCGTGGATATGTTTATAAGTAACGCTTGCATAGTTCATTATATTAATGGTTCGTAAATCCTAATAATAAGAGTATCGCCTTCGATAAGAATAGTGGTATCATAATTACCAATGATAGAGATTATTTCGTGAGGTTTGACAGAGCCGAAGGTTTTTATCTCGACCTTACTTTGCTCATCGTAGTGCTTAAAAGTGAATCCACTTAAACCCAGATGCACCTGCAATTTGATACCTATCTCCAGTATCTGTATTTCTGACTTTCTCATAATCGTTTAGTTCATTTATAGTATTTATCAACGTCTTCGTTAATTTGAGCATTCGTAATGGCTGATGATAGCTCAGTCAAGAGAAGAATATCTTTAGGAGTGATATTATGTACCGTGCCGTAGCCCAAACCTTGGTTTCTGTATCTCCTAAAGGAGTTTCCCATTTGCTTACAAACCATTTGCAGTCTGAGTGCATCCATCGTCTTTAGTTCAAGTTCTATCTTCATAGTCATATTTGGGGGGCGTACCCCGCCCCCCGAGGTTTGATTGTTATTTGGTATAAGCACAAATTTCGAATCCGTCAGACTTGTAGCAAGTGGCCTTGCAGGCCATAGAAGCCATAAGTGTGCCGCGAGTAATCATCAAGAGGGATGCCACAATGTCATGCTCTTTGCCCTCAATAGTGACATCAAACGTCATGTCGGAGCCATCCGAGTATTCCAGTACTATAGTCGCAGTGTATTTCATAAATTCTATGTGGGGGGCGTACCCCGCCCCCCGTGGTCTTATTCTTCTTCGGTTTCTATTAAGTGGCCGCGCCACTGGATTGTTTGAAATGGCCCGTCAGAGCCTTCGATGAGATTTGTATCAAGAGTATCGCCGTCTGCCATTAGGTCTCGGATAATCATCTCTGCAGTCGTTAGGTCGACTGGGTCGAGGATGAAGACGATTATTTCTATAGTGCTTCTATAGATGTCGAGTTGGGCGTGAGTGTAGCCCTTAATGTACAGGTTGAGAAACATCGACTGGCCGCGGTTCAGTGTGCCCAGATCCTTGATGGTGTTTTCCTTGAAATTCATTTGTCTCATATCTCTTTGCCGTTTAGCCCATCGGCGGGGGGTCTTATAGGGTTATTATTTCCAGTTCTTTGTGGGGCGTCCGTTTTTACGAATTTCCCTTAGTGAGTAGATACGGGTATGTTTCATGCCCGTTAGTCGTGGTGCCAGTTTTGGAGTAAACACACATAGTGTGCCCTCCCAGGTCGCACATAGTAGTGGATGATGTTTCATAATGTCAAAGATACCGCGTCCTTAGTGCGGGTTCTATCGCAAAGTTCGTATAGGTGGCTGACTATCAGCCCCTTTCTACCTACAAAGATACGACTTTTTTCTGACATTTGCAAATTTATTACTATCGGGTATTTCGCCAAGAATGTCGGGTTTTTCCCGAGGTCATATCCGACTTTTCCAACATGTTATTGCCTTCAATAAGATGGTGCCTGGCTCGACCCCGGGATCTGCCCGGGTAAAAGTGGTGCCCAGCTCAGACACTTTTTCCTTCATGCGCCGTGCCATGGTGTGCCCTCATGCCGCGGCGCAACCCTCCGGCCAACCCACCAAACCCCCACCCACCCCCCGACCCCCGCACTCCCCGGGGGAGGACATAGGATGGGACATTTTCTATCGGCTACCGCGTCCTTACGCCACTCCCCGAGTTAAACTATCTTAAATAAATGTAACGCCCACCAACTGGAAAAATGCCGTTTTGTCAAAACTCTTTATGTTAATGCCGACCCGCTCCCGACCAACTCCCAGTTTGCTCCCGATTTGGTGCGAGAAATATTTTTTTGTACCTTTGCCGACGTTGAAGAGCGTCTGTTTCTGAGACCCCAACGGCCAAGGGTAGCGGCCAAGGTGCTTTCTTTTCATTCTGTATTGATATGGCAAAAAGTAAAAGTGGTGGTACCCGTTCGTACCTGCGTGGCAGAATAGCCAGTGACGTGTACTCCATCGGCCGCGATAGCGCCGGAAAGAAGCAGCAGGTTGTACGCTCACTCGCTGAGCAAGTGAAGAATCCTCAGACCATAGCCCAGATGCGCGGACGTATGATTATGTCTACCGTGATGCAGGCCGTGTCTGCCCTGGCTCCCATCATCGACCACTCGTTCGACAATGTACCCAATGGCCAGCCGTCCATCTCGGAGTTCATCCGCCGTAACTACGCACTGATCAAGGCTGATGTTGCCGCCAATCCTTCTGAGAGTTACAGCTTCGGTCTGAATAAGTACCAGGAGAAGGGTATCCGCAATGGTAAGTACCTCCTTTCGGATGGTAAGGCCCTGCAGTCCAGTTTCGCATTCCCCAGTTTCGGAGATGGTGCCGACATGACCATTCAGTGCCGTGGCGAGGTGCTCAACCTTGCCAACTTGAAGGCTGACTGCTTGCATGGCAACAATGGTTATCTGACCTTTGTGTTCATCCTCAGCAACCACAAGGCTGCTTTCGTTCGCGTTCATTTCAGCAACACTGCCGACCAGTCAACGGCAATCACTGCCGAAAATCTCAACCAGTTCATCACCATCGAGAACCCGATGGGCCTGGCCATCACGACTACGGTTGCGGGTACTACCATCACACTGAAGACTGACGCCAACGCTCTCGGTAGCGGCGTTATCTTCACTTGGGAGGATGGAAACGGTGGTTGGATCCACTCTAAATCAAGCATCGGCGATGCAGCAGATTATGACTGGTCTGCTGACGTGGCTCTGCCCACCTATCCCGAGGGTACCGAGCGTTTTCTAAATGGTGGCGAACTCTAAGAGTTAGGGTAGTCTGTTTCTGAAACCCCAACGGCCAAGGGTAGCGGCCAAAGTGTTTTCTTTTCATTCTGTATTAATATGGCAAAAAGTAAAAGTGGTGGAACTCGTTCGTACCTGCGTGGCCGCATAGCCAGTGACGTGTACTCCATCGGCCGTGATTCCAACGGCAAGAAACAGCAGGTTGTACGCTCTCTTGCAGAGCAAGTGAAAAATCCTCAGACCGTAGCCCAGATGCGCGGACGTATGATTATGTCTACCGTGATGCAGGCCGTGTCTGCCATGGCTCCCATTATCGACCACTCGTTCGACAATGTGCCCAATGGTCAGCCCAGTATCTCGGAGTTCATTCGCCGTAACTACGCGCTGATTAAGGCTGATGTGGCCGCACATCCTGCCAGTCAGAACACCTTCGGTCTGAATAAGTACCAGGAGAAGGGTGCCAAGCCTGGCAAGTACGTCGTATCGGGTGGAGACGCTATTCTGCCCGGTGCTTACGTAGCCCCTCAGCGTGGTGATGGTGGTTGCGCTTTCCGCTATCCCGAGACTGCCACTACCGCCGGAGCCATTCGCACGGCAATCGGCATGGGTAGTGAGGACTATATCACCGTTATCGGTATCAACGAGAACGGCACGTGCGGTTTCTACCGTATCGCTATCTCTTCGGCTTTGGCTGATGATACGGTTATCACTAAGGATAACCTTGCCCAGTTCTTCAGTATCGATAACCCTCTCGGTATAAACATCACCTTCGACATGATCTCAGGTGAACTTCAGATTCTGCCTTCGGGATTCGCCCCTGCCGCAGTGGGTGCTATCTTCACAAAGAAGAATGCAGAAGGCTTCAGCCACTCCACTTGCGTGCTTGACGTGATGGCCAACCCGCAGTTCAATGCTGACGTGGCTCTGCCCACCTATCCCGAGGGTGCCGAGCGCTTCCTCAATGGTGGCGAACTCTAAGAGTTAGGGTATAATCCATATTCCAAAATTTGGGGGGCAGGGCTAACACCCCTGCCCCTTTTATTATTCATCAATAAAACAATCTGTAGACAATGGCAAGAAGCAACTCAGGTGGCACTCGAGGTTGGCTCAGAGGTAAGGTAGCCAACGACCTATATCAAGTGACTAAGACATCGACTGGCCGCAAAGTACAACTGGTTCGTGCGGTCGAGGAATCCCGCATCAATAACAACACCATCGAGCAGGCCTTAGCACGTATGCGCATGGCTCTTCTGATGGGCGCACTGAGCGACCTTAAGGCCATTGTAGACCACTCATGGCAGACCATCCCGTACGGGCAGTTATCCATAGCGAATTTTGTCAAAGAGAACATGCAGGAGGTGATTACAGACTGCAAGGAGAACTGGTCGGGCGAATGCCGGTTCTGCTATCCCACTAAGGGCGTGCGCGCCATGCGTATAGGTATGTTTAGAATTGCTTCCGGCACACTACCAACTCCCACAAATATCTCCCGTGGTGTGTCCTACATCGCCGGACAATGGTTTCCCTTCCGGATAAATATCGGCATGGCAAACCCGACATTCGGAGACCTAAGACGGTCATTGGGATTGAACGCCAAAGATTATATTACGCTGCTGATGGCAACGGGGCTCGATATGGGCTCCAGTGGCATAGTTAATCAAGGCCTGCAGTTCGTCCGTCTTTACCTGGCTGAAAATGTCCTCGATGAAACGGAAATTGTGGACGATAACGTCTACGACATGTTCACCTATGAAGGTAACACAACTTGGGAGGTGTCCTTGGATATTGACAAAGGAGAAATCCTTGTGAACGTTTTCACTGGCCCAGATGGTGTCTACAGAGATACGCTACTAAGTTCTGTTATCGTGTCCCGGTGGGACGGGAAAGCATGGTGCCGAAATAATGCCTGGTTCATGGCCAACTCTGATGCAGACGCACCCAACTTTGAAGCGAATGCACCCAGATGGGTTTTCCAATCTTGGTTCCCGAGTTTTGATCCCGAAGCAGACGATTCTGATGTTTACCCTGGTAAGCAATGAGGATGATCACAATCATGCACGATAGAAAGAGTGAAAAGTTCGTGGCCGTGAGTTCGTTCCTTGCAGCCGTAGGACTGGCATTTACATCATTGGTAATAAGTAAAGACCATGACATAGCCGGAGGTGTCCTGATGATGTGCGCCCAGTTCCTAACTCTGACGGCAACGATATTCGGCATAGACTATAAATTTATGAATGGCAATGGAAGCAAGAGGAATTAGGAATAACAACCCGCTAAATATCCGTAAGGGGTGCAACTGGCGCGGCGAACGTGGTGTACAGTTAGACCGCGAGTTTGAAGAGTTTGAATCGATGGAGTACGGAATCCGTGCGGCCATCAAGTTAATATGCAACCACATCAACGGACAGACTGGCCGACACAAGCCATGCACAAACCTTGTGCAGCTCATAGAGACGTGGGCTCCACCCACAGAGAACAACACGGGGGCGTACATCAAGGCCGTGGAGGAAATGACGGGTATCAATAGGTATCAGCGTATCTACGCTAATAACCGTGAAATGGTGTCGAGGATAGTGACTGCTATGGCCAAGGTGGAGACGGGAGAATTACTCGATGCGTCATTAGTTCGTAGTGCTTGGGATTTATTGTGATAGGATATGAAAAAGGTTATTTTTTGGTTGATTTTTGGTATGGTCTCCCTTACGGGGTGTAGTCCGCGGAACTATTTCCTGGTTAATTCTGACTTAGTGGCGAGGTACAACCGAACTACAGGTAACTGGGAGGTCATTTGGAACACGTCATTGAAACATCGGGGCATGGCTCCCGATTCTATTCCGATAATAGTTAGTAGAGATTCAGTTAGGCCTTAGTCTTCATTAGGTAAAAGATTGTTTTAGCGATTGCAAAATCTCATGTAAAGTTCGTATAACGATTTGTTTGTGTTATAGCGTTGATGGTAGCGACCATCGATATGTGTATATCATGTTGAAAGATTAATTGAGAGTTCATTGGTCAGTGATTGATAGATGAAGCCATTAGTTATCCAAAGAAACAACTAAGGATTTTCGGGCCGCTCTGTTCGTGATGAATGGAGCGGTGATTTTTAGTTGCATATAGAAAACTAACTGGAGCCCATAACCCCGATTTTGGTTAAATATGTTAAGCGGGTGCGATTATTTTCTAACAAATTCTTGCTCGTTTCATAACTTTTGTCTATCTTTGCCTTCGCTTTAGGATAGCGGGCAACTGGAAGCAGACCCGTGAACGTAAGAGCAGGACTCGGCAGAACATGTCGATAGCCGCCACTATTTGAGGGATTCTTTTCATTTGGTGGCGGTTATTCATTTAAGGAGGTTTGCTTTTCTGTTTATCAGAATGCCGATTCTCAACCGTTCTGCAAGTACCGAAAACGTCACCACTTTAAAGACATGTTCAAATGGTACATTATTGGTATTTCTTCCGAGAAATGAATCGGCCAACGGTCGAAAGTGTTGTCTACTACATCAAGGTAGGCGAATCGAGCAGGCAACAGACAAAGTTTGCTCTGGTGAGAGAGTTTTGCAAGGATTGTGGTCTCTATTTCGAGCCTATCACCAGGATCTCTGATGAAGCGATACGCCAACTTGAAAATAGTTTGTTTTCGGGTTCGAATTGGTTTGCGCGTAAGTTAAGGAGAGCGACTATCTCCATCGACGAACTTTACGAACTCATTATCGACGATTCGTTTGTCACCTTCGAAAAATGCCTGGCTGAGAAGAAAGGCTACTCTTATTTCCGTTCCATGATCGACCCGTCCTTCTTCTTCGCCCAAAACAAACTCAAAAAAATCAAAACCCCTGCCAGTCCCGTACGTAAATACTTAAAGTATGGGAAAGGTGCTTCCGTGAATTCATTTCTGATTAATTCCGTGGCGGTTCTCATCGTATGGCTCATCACGGCATACTTTGAATCGAGAGGATGGTGATTATTGTTTAACCCTTTAATTATATTCGTTTTATTATGTTCACAGCTCATGTAATTGGAAACCTTGGCTCAGATGCCGAGGTAGTCGAATCTAACGGCAAGAAGTTCGTAACTCTGTCTATCGCTGATAGCAGAAAGTTCAAGAATGCAGATGGCTCGGAGGTCACTCAGACTACGTGGATTGATGCAATCATCAACAATGTCGATGCACCTATCCTGCCGTATCTTCGCCAAGGTGTCAAGGTGTGTGTGTATGGCAATGTCAGTCTTCGAGTGTATTCATCCAAGAAGGACAGAATGATGAAGGCAGGCGCAACGATTCATGTGCTTTCCATCGAATTGTGTGGCGGTTCTTCGGATGATGTTCCGCGTGAGTTGATCGACCCGGAAACGGCAATGGTATTCCAAACTAACAAGTACTATTGGGTCAATCGGGATAACTCCAAGATGAAGAAGGACGAAATGTTTACTCTGGTGGATGCAAAGGGCAGACCGTATCAGATGAACAAACAAGGTTTCGTTATTCCTGCTCAGGTGCCACAAGATGGTGCAGCGGGCTCCGATGGAAACACCAATGAGAATGCCAAATGAATGCTTCGACATCATTTCAACGCAAAAGGTTCTTGCACCTCTCTTTCTATAGGGAGGTGCATGACCTTTTAGAGAACGGCTATTTATTTCTGTTTAATTCTGATGTGGGCGATGTGTCTATTACAAAGTTACGTCACCGTAAGAATGGACGCAGTCTGACATTGAAATTACGCAGTGATTCATGGTGTATCTGTGAGAATGGCAAGGTGATTAAGGAGGTAAAGCCAATGGTATAGGTTGGTTTCATCTTGATTTCTAACTGGGGTTTGGTTTGTATGAGGTGTGTCAATATTGATTGGTTAGAAGTTTATTGTGAAGAATCCAATGATGAATATCCATGTAATGCGGATTACTTTACCCGCAGAGGTTACGTAGTCCGTGAGCGGGAATATGGAACGAGAGTTTATGAGGAGATGTTTTTTATCCTCGACGGAAACGGGAATGATATGTTTGAGATAAGACGTAATCCGAAGAGTGGCGATAGTTCGTTTGTCGGTCTGTCCCCCATGTCTACGCATATCCGCTTGTGTAACTGGGTTTGCTACCAGTCGAATTGTGTCCAGCTCTTACGTAATTTCTTGGTTCGACATAACTATATCTTCCATCGTATATACCGTATAGATGTATGCTACGATTTCGAACGGTTCGATAGCGGTGATAAGCCCGAACGTGTTGCGCGTCGCATAGTGGAGAAGACCTACCTAAAGATGAATCAGACAAAGATACATGCTATCGGTGACGATAACTGGGGAGGGTACGCATGGGAAACGTTATCGTGGGGTTCGCTAACATCGATGGTGTCGACTAAGCTATACAACAAAACAAAGGAACTGGCCGCGACTGGCAATAAGAAGCCCTACATACTAACCCAGTGGATGATGGCCGGGTTGATTGATAATCCAGTCACACAGGTGAAATATAACAAGGATGGGAGCCAGTACAAGCCCGATATTTGGCGCGTCGAGTTCTCCATCAAGAGCAAAGCTGATTCCTGGCTGATTCTCGAGGACATCTCCGGCAAGCGAGTGAAGAAGAAAGCCGTACCCCACTCTCTGTCTCTGTTTGATTCCCAGGATAAACTATGGCAGAGATTTCAAGACCTTGCGTATCACTACTTTCGCTTCAAGGTCAAGACGTACAAGAAACAGAAACGAGGTGTAGCAGGTTTTGCACTGGGCCAAGTGGAAAGTAACCATGACCCGGAACTGCAACGGAAAGACAGAATGCCCGAAAAGGTTCTTTTCCACTATGATCAAGACAGAGAGTTCATGCACATACAGAACGTACCTAAGCCATCGAAGCCATACCATGACGGAGAGGTTCTTCGCCGTAGACTGATAAATTATGCAGCGACCCACCCCGACCATAAGATTCGGGAAGCCTGCAAAGTACTGGTTGATTCGATAGACGTACGTGACATCTACAGATACACGGATAGCTTCGATATATGGCAAGTGAAAGCCCTGCAAGGTGCGATCCAGTTAAAAATGGGAGGTGATGAGCGTAGTACACTGGAGATTATTGCACAGTTGGAAGAGTTGATTAAGAAAGGTGAGATATGGTAATGATTAAGACGATACGTAGGTGTAAGATGTGTACCAACGGAGAAAAGGCCGTTGAGGACGGATGGGTTATCTGTGAGAAGAAGCACTGCAAGGTGTGGGGAGATTCTTTAGCATGCAATGATTATGATGATACCGAGATATTCTAATCCGTCAAGTTCGCTTGACCTTCGCTCCTCGCCGCCCTGCGGGCGGCACCTCGCTCCTCCCGAGGTTCGACTAATCGTTCTGCTCGTGGGGGTTGGTTCGGTGCTTCCTCACCTCGCTCGTCGCGAGGGGGTGGGGGACGGTTCTTGGTTCGTTCTGTTGTTCTTCTTGGGTCTTATTCCCTTGCCCGCCACTTGCGCCCTACGGCAGTGTGAGGTTAGCGGGTTGGTTGAACGGACAAACTGGTTGGCAAAGGCACGGTACAGTAATACCGTGCCGCGATTTCCATACAGATTTATGTCGTTTCCCAGTGTTTATGGGCGTTTCAGCCCCTTTTTCCTCGCGTGTTGCCCGCGGGCATGCGCCCGCTCGGGCGTGCGCGCCCCTACGGGTGCGCGCTCGGGTTCAATCCGTGCCCCGTGTGCCCCTCGTTCAATCCCAGTGGGTAGTTGTCAAGGTGACCGGCTGAAACCCGCTCAGAACGTCTAATTTCTAATTAATCCTAAAGCATATATGGAAAAGAAAGTTGTATTAATCAAGGTAGTCGAGAAAAACAATCAGACTACAATCGTAACGGACAAAGGTCAAGAGTTCACGTTCAATTGTTCGATGGATGCGGCAGACATGATGGTACTGGCCATCAGTCGGACGCTTATTCCTAATTGGGACAAATTACGGGGCTACAATGATACTTTCGAGTTAACAATGACCATCAAGGGGGCGAAGGAGTAAATGAGACATCTAAACGTACTGATAGCATGCGAAGAGAGCCAAGCAGAATGCAAGGCGTTCCGGGAACTGGGCCACAATGCCTACTCATGCGACATTCAATCGTGCCGGAAGAGTGGAAACCCTGCATGGCACATCAAAGGGGACGTTACTCCATACCTGGGTGGACGCACCCAGTTTTACACCCAGGACGGCAGGCACCATCATTTGTCACGGTGGCACTTGATCATCGCTCACCCACCTTGTACCTATCTCTGCAAGGTGTCGGCGGTGCATTTGGTTCAAGACGGGAAAATCAACGAAGAGCGCATGGCCAAGTTACGCGAGGGCAGGGCGTTCTTTTATCGGTGTCTCGAAGCCAATGCGCCTTACGTGGCGGTCGAAAATCCCCTGCCCCTAAGGATAGCCCAGCTCCCACCTCCTTCATGCTATATAGACCCGTCTTGGTTTGGTGTCAAGTACACGAAGAAGACGCTCTACTGGCTACGGAATCTCCCTCCCATCATGGGCGGTGCGGTTAACCCAGATGCAAAATGCTATGTGACCGCATCCCGTGGTAAGTACCGAAGCAGGACATTTCCACAGGTCGCTGCTGCACTGGCTCAGCAATGGGGAGAATATGTATGCAAAGAACTGAATATAAACCCAAAAAAGTAAAGCAATGAAGAAACAGACGATTCACGAAAAGGCTATAAGGCTGATTGAAGGTGGCCAAATAAATGTAGATGGCCATTGTGTAGAAATGAAGCAGGCTACCGAAGAGGGAGAAAGTTGTATACAATGCGCTATGGATTGTATATGTAGACGTGATTCTGAAACGGTAAATGTCTGTATCGAATGTGAAATGATAACTGGTAAAGATTGTTATTTGGTATTAGTGACTAACGATAATTTGATTAAGCAATGAAAGAACTGGATAGTAAAATCGTACTGGCTGAGATTGAAAGCCAAATGCAAGAGACTGGATATGACATCGAGAATATTCTTGGTTTGTCTGTCGCAAAGATTGTAGTACTCGGAATCTATCAGACCAATGACCTCACCTCCGGGTACGGTCAAGATTTCCGCGACTTGGGATTCTCTGTCATATCATCCCGTAAAGGTATATCGGTGATATGTGGTGCCTGCATGTCAATGTACAAGGATAGTTTGCCCCTATGTGGGTATAATAATCTGTCCGAGGATATAGCGTCGATACTCAATGCGATTCAAGCGGCACTCGATAGGGTTGATCAATAGGTCGATGGCCACCAGGCAACGGATGGGGAGGTCGGGGGTTGCCCTGCGCTTCCCCATCATCGTTTTTGCGATATTTGTGCCTGGCTCGCCACCCACCCACCCGCGCAGGGCTAACCCCCTCCCGACCCCCACGGGGGAGCGGCCAAGGCCGCACCCCCTTAAAGGGGAGAGAGGAAGCGGCAGGCCACTGGCCACAAGCCCGACGGGGCCCCTACCCCGTAGGCCTTGTAACCAGTGGCCACCCGCTGACGTTTTGCGGGGGCTCATGCCGCCCGCACCCCCCTCAAAAAAGCGGTAGCGGGACTCAGGTGAAGGCAACCCAGATGGGGCCCCTTCCCCTATTGGGGTGCCTTCACCTGAATCCCGCTGATATTATGCGGGGGCTCATGCCGCCCGCACCCCCCTCTATAGACCCCCACGGGGGAGCGGCCAAGGCCGCACCCCCTTAAAGGGGAGAGAGGAAGCGGGAGGCCTCCGGCCACAAGTTCTTAGGGGGCCCCTACCCCCACGCCCTTGTAGCCTATGGCCACCCGCTGATATTTTGCGGGGGCTCATGCCGCCCGCACCCCCCTCTATAGACCCCCACCCTGCCCGTGTCTGAGCCTGCTCGGGGTATCGCTCATCGCCCACAAGGGGTACGCTTCGCCGATGGGCGATACCCCGAGCAGACATCAGCCAGGGCAGGGAGGGGAGATAGGTCGAACCTTTTTTGTCGGCTCTGCCCTGCTGCAAGGGGACACCGGGGACGGGGCCCCTTCCCCATCCCCGGTGTCCCCATGCAGCAGGCCGACGCATAGTCCATCCCACCAAACCCCCACCCACCCCCCGACCCCCGCACTCCCCGGGGGAGAAAATAGGTCGAACCTTTTTTGTCGGCTCCCGCCTTGCTCGGGGGAAAAGCACATCTTTCCCCCGAACCTCCTATCTGTGGTCGCTCCGCGGGTTTCTCTCGGCTACCGCTCTGAAACGCTTAGACCCCCACCCTGCCCGTGTCTGAGCCTGCTCGGGGTATCGCTCATCGCCCACAAGGGGTACGCTTCGCCGATGGGCGATACCCCGAGCAGACATCAGCCAGGGCAGGGA
>Ga0247608_10005692_pt1 | contig 13400 bp, 4 predicted proteins | sample 176DNAGHGlowgp2_FD_193490 | JGI IMG/M metagenome (GOLD analysis project Ga0247608, IMG submission 193490) | Sheep rumen microbial communities from Palmerston North, Manawatu-Wanganui, New Zealand - 1766 DNA GHGlow gp2 | ecosystem: Host-associated > Mammals > Digestive system > Stomach > Rumen ...
AAACTCCGTCACTTTTCCCTGAATCTGTCTCGGCAATCGAAACAGAGCATCCATAAAATCCGATGAAATCGCAACTTTTACATTATCCGCCATCTACTAATCCTCCTCAAATGTTTTGTCTATCTCCTCTATCGAATTAAAAATCTTCCAACCCTCGTTTTCAGCTTTTTCTCTATCAACGAGCTGTTCTTCTGTCATATATCCAATCTTTTTCCCCAACCACGCCAGCTCTATTTCAGCAATAACCTCTCCACGATTATTCGCCAATTCAAAACCTGCCTCATTGGGTGCCATTATTCCTCTTTTTTCCATAACATCGGCAATCTTCTTTGCTGCATCATCGAAAATAAATTCTCGAATAAATGACCATCCATCTGGTTCATCATTTGTCGGGATGTTATCCTCTGCAACAGTATCCAAGTATTCATGCGGCAATACAACATAAGCATGTTTATCTAACCCTGTTTTTGATACTCCTATAAAACCTCTATTAAATTGCATCACATTATAAAAATGCCAAAAACCGTTCCATTCTTGCTCATATTTATCCGTTCTGCTTTCTGCAATATCATCCAGTAACGCAATTACTGTAACAGGTGCATTTTTATCCCGTTGCAGTCTTTCAGCAAGAATTCCGGCGTATGTATAAAAATGGGCATCAGAACTTCTTGGAATCCATTGTCCAAAGAACGTTCCTGGTTGTTTAAATATTTCAACCGTAACATGTATTTGTTCGTTAGCCATATCAAATACACCATTCCATTCCATGAATGCCAAACTATTCATCATTTTAGATGGTTCCAGGAGCGATAAGGAATACGCATGTGCTTGTGTTTGAAATAATTTTTCAGCATCTGCCATTTCCAAATATCGCATAAATAGTTCAAACGTAGACATTTTATTAGGTTTCAAAACATCCACATCTCCAACCGTATTTTTATACATTACTGCCCCTGATGGCATTTTTTCCGGTGAAAGTGTAGGCGTTGCATAATCCCCCTGTGTCTGAAATACAGATTGTACATCTCTCCAGCTAAAACTCCACACATGATAACGTCCACTACGTCGTATTGCTTCTCTTTTCAATGTATCATCCGCCACCTTATCCTTATGGTAGATAAATCCATCAGTAAACACAGCTATAGGTATCTTCTCTGATTTACCAATAGGGCGAATTATAAAGTCAGGTTTACAACTAACGGCCACACCCTGAGTTTCATCAAGCGGAACCTGTGGTTCTATTTCCCAAGTAGAATTATTAACTTTAAGAATATATCCTTCTTTGCCATTTACTAAAGATTGTGACATTTCAACGCGACGATTTTCATTTCCCATATGTGGAATAGCTTCGATAAATCGTCGTTCAAGTTCACTATCAAACAAGGGATTAACAGCTATACCGCCAATACTTCCCTCAAGCGGAGTGAGATTATCTTTTCCACTTAGAATAGTTTTTAACTGTTGTATAGCTACTCTTCTGGATATATTTCCAATATTATGGCTTTGACGATATGCATATAAACAATGATAACAACCATCTTTTTGAGGATCTTCTTTGCAGGAACACTGTTCAAGTTTCTGCAATGCTCTTTCAAAAATATCGATTAGTGATCCCTTCTCATTCATTAATTGTTTTAGATACCCTGTTCCGCCAGGGACAGAATCATAAACTACAAGATACTGTTTTCTACTCTCAGCATCCGGTACAGGGACTTCACTTACCGTTGCACGAAGGTGATCAACATTTCCAAAGTATTCCTTCATACCTAGCATAAAAGCTGCAATAAAGGATTCTGTCCTAACCAAATCCATATTTGTAGCAGGAATAAGAATTCTTAATGCCTCTGTCACAAATTCTCGATAAAGAAATAGACATTCTTCATAAGGGTTATTTGTTAAATTCTGCATTTTACGCGTTTTGCAGTAGAATGTATGAATCGGTTTTTCGTGTTCAGGTTGAATCTTTCCGCAGTATTTACAAATCTTAAATCCCTTTCGTACATCCTCAATACCGGAAACAGTCAACCGTTCGCCAACCATATCGCTTTCACCGAAATTGATTTCCCGTAATGCTGCCTTTTTCACAAATTCGTAGCCAAATGGAAACTCCTCATTATCCATTTGGTATGCCGCTGAAATATCATGTTCTTCATCAACATCAACTAAAAGTTGCCTACAGTAAAATACATTTGTACGATCATCGCTTTCATCCGAAATCAAACTCTTAGTGTAATCTGTATTTGAGTATACCATCTGAACTTTCAGCATATTGCGAACTTGACCATTATCTGCCCACCCTGGACTTCCGCATCTTGGACAACATGCTGTATCTTTTCCTGCTTCCTCAAGTTGAGCATGAGAACAGTTCGGGCATAATCTCCATTTTGCAGCCTGTGCGCTTGTCAAATCCACTTGATCTATAGTAAGTTTTCTACCATCTACGTAAAAACTATTATTCGGTGCAAATTCGCTTATCGCAGCCGAAGCCGAACGACTATACTCGTAAACCGACTTCTTATATTTCCTCTTTGCTTGTTCCTTGTTTTTATCGTCTTCATCATCATCTTTTCGATAAAGAATCGCTTTTAAAACAATTCCGGATTCAGGAAAGGCATAGTTTGGCAATAACCCTTCATCGGATAAGAAATTAAAAATATCCTTTTTGTTAATCTCTTTTACCACATTGAGAAGAGCAGCCTGCTCCGCCTTCAGTTCTTTTATTTCTGCCTCATATGAACTGTCTTGAGGTTTTGCCTCCAATTCTTTAACCATTCCATTTAATTGTTTTATGCTCTTTGACAGAGAATCGCGTTGTTTTTTTAATGCCTTGAATGATTCCAGAATTCTTATATGCATCGGGCTTTCTTGCAATTTATTTCCTTGCGCAAATACATGAAGCTCTTCCTTTGCAGAGTCATCCAAATACTGCGCAAACAACTGAATAAAGGAATTGAGAAGGTGTGATAAGTTATTCTGAACATAATTCAGGAAGTTAAACGGGAAAACATCTATTGGATGGCTCTCTAATTTACTAAGAACAACACTAATATACTTTGGTATAGACTGCTCCGATACTCCTTTCTTCACCCAGGAATCCATGCAGTATGCCACAAACTGTCGTTCCAATACAGCTGATGCCTTTAAGAATACTTTCGGCGGTACAACATTTCCTTCCATCATATCAAGTGGATCTGCATAAAAATACAAATCATGTGGTCTTGCTGCAGCAATAGCAAGTGTCAATGCATTTCCATCTCGACGTCCGGCACGACCTGTACGTTGTAAAAACTGAGATTGAGCCGGAGGCATACTACAAAGAATAACTGTAGAAAGATCTCCAATATCAATACCCATTTCCAAAGTCGGAGTGCAGGACAGTACATTAGGATCCCATAAACGAACCGTATCCTTTTTTCGTTTAAAATCTATTTCCAAATTCTCACGGTTTTCTCGCTCCAACAAACCGGTATGCTCTCTTGCATTAATACGGGCTATATCACCGCTGGAATACAATTTCCCATAATAATCTAAGCCACCGGACACATCCTCTTCAAATCTGCCTTCACAAATACTTCTGCTACAAGGAGCATCCATCCAGATTTCTTTATTCTCTGTTGCTATAGCTTGACTAGTTCCGCAGGCATCACATTTTATCAGCGTTACATCATCTGTTATAAAGACTTTTTCTTTATCTATGGCATAAACTGTATAATCTGCCGTTGCAGGAATACTTACCACTATTCCATCTTTTACCAATTCTTCTAATATTATTTGACTGATTGCTTTATAATTTGACGACTCAATCAAGACTTCATCACAGCATGCTGAAATCCAATCGATATATCTCTTTTCAGAGATAGTATCAAAGTTATAATTCTTCTTTCCCGGGTCATTTGAAGAACAAAGGAATCTCGGAGTATTTCTTCCTGCTTTTACCCCCGGCAACCAACTGATTCTGTCACTGGAAAGGAAGTAAGTGTTTCCGTTTTCTTTTAAAAACAGCTCAAATGTACTGTCTTTAAACGCTCCGTTCTTGGCTAATATATTCAAATAACCAGCAACCATCTGTCTAAATCTCTCTATAGATGTATGCTCGAGTCCACCAATTTCATTTATAGCGCGTTCATAAACAATTTTTGAAACAGACTCTATTGTATCTGCCGGAAAAGATAGGCAAGAACAACCCGATTTTTCCAACGTGCGACCAATATGGCTAGATAATCCATATTCCAACATTATTTCGTAGGATATACGTTTTTCAATATTTTCCATTAACCGCTTTGCACGTTCATCTTTCCCGAGTTTACGCTTTGAAACCATATCCTCATAAGCACTCATCCAAGTCATATTAGGAGCAATAAAGTAACTTACAAAATCTTCGTCGTCCATCTGGCTGTGCCAGTATTCTATGAATCCTTTGGTGAACTTCTCCAAGTTTAATCCTGCACCACCATACTGAACGAATCTTTGCAGCGCTGTTCTAAGACCAAATCTCCATGTACGTGCATTAAAAAATCCTGCTCGATGGGCTGCATCCTGCACACTATCAGAAAATGCAAGCGTTTTCTTATCATCATTGAACTTTGACGCAAAAAGTTGGGATAGTTCTGTACTTATTTCAGTTGCACTACGAAGACCCATAAGAGAAAGACCTCTCTTTGAGCCACAGAACGGGCAAACAAATTGCTTATGTAACTTAGATCCGGTAGTTTTGATAGGATTAGGCAATACAATGTCAATCATATCAACTCCACATGTATCACATAACTTGGGACTGTCATCTCCTACTCTAACCTGTAAACAATCCGGACAGATTCGTCCCGGGATCATTCCGTATGGATAATTACTATGTGCATGCGGAAACATCATTACAATTTTGTCATCAGCTCTAAAATAAAGATTATAGAATGCTTCAAGACCAACAAGCGTTGCATTTCCACGCTCACTTAATATGGACGTCCAACCAGTTGCTCCGCAGTCACGGCAATTCACAACAGGAAGATATTGCTTTGCCTGCTGTAAATTCAAATCATGCGCAATCGAATATGTCACTTCATTTGCTGAAACTTTGGCTAACAAGCGACGCAGCTCCCTCATCCAAAGCTGTACCTGAACATTTAAGAACGGGAACATATTATCAGGTGTTCCTTTTCGAGCATGAGAAATAAGCGCCAACAATGCATTTACTGCAGTTTCAGCATCTCCCATCTCTTTAAGCATGGGATAATTAATCTTTAATTCATCTACGATATGACTAACCTGATAATAATTCCCCTTAATAAGGCTAATCATTGCCTGCATGAAACTGTGATGCATTAAGTGGCTTCCAAGCGCTATGCGACCTTCCGCTGTCAACACATCAACATCTTTCAGCTCTGTCCAAGCCCCAAGCGCTTCCTTAAGGTATGCTTCCTCATCTCCTAAAGCAACTAAGGATAGTAATTTGTCGACCTGTTCTGCTGAAGGTAATGTAAAATCTGTAACGTCTTGATTCTCGAAAAACTCCTCCGGAGATAATCGGTCTTCCGTAACAATTGCATCTTCTTCAAAAGGTTCTCCGAATATTTCCTCTGCATAGGAAAGGATGCTCTTTCCATTCTCTTTTGTACCCATAGTTGCTGAAGTACCAACACAACAGAGGTATCCACCCGGAGTCCAAAGGCGAGACTTTAATCTTCGTAGAAGACAAGCCAAATCAGTACCTTGGGCACCGTCAAATGTATGTAGTTCGTCTACTGCAATGTATTTTAATGTATCCGGATTATTCTCTTTCCAGAGGGTTGCATCCTTCGGTCTAACAAGCAAGTAGTCTAACATCTTATAGTTGGTCAACAAAATATCCGGAGGCGAATTAAGCATTGTTTCACGATCGGTTATTACATTTTTTTCACCCATCATTCTGTTTGGTGTGGTTTCATGTCCGCCAACATACATACCAACTGTCACATTTCCTCGTAACAGCGGAGTTTTCCATATCTGTTCCGCTATACGCTTGGATTGATCCGTTGCAAGTGCATTCATGGGATAAATAATAAGCGCTTTAATCCCGTGTTCTCCCCTATGCTGATAGCAGTACTCCAAAATAGGATATAAGAAACACTCCGTTTTACCGGAACCTGTACCCGTAGCAATTAACGTAGATCTCCCATCATCTCCGGTCAAACGGTCAAATGCAATCTGTTGATGCACAAAAGGAACAAACTTCGGCTTTACTGCTTCAAAACAATCTGGCATTTCATTTGCAACACGGAAAGGAAGCCGTACAGATACATAAGGTTCATGGTAAACAGAATCTTTTGTAGAAATCATTCTTTGAACGGAACCCTTGAATGGTTCGTTTGTCATGGGAAACGATGTTTCAATATAATCCCCAATCCCTTTTTCTAGTTGTTTCGCAAGTATGGATGGTAACATAACCCCTAATCCTCCCCATTTTCTTCATCTTCAGATGCAGTTCCATCCAAAAAAAGGACCACATTTTTTCCTACAATGTAATACTCATTTTTTATAAATTTCTGACAAACCTGATCACTAATTGAAAGATATTCTTCCTTACTGTGTCCCTTGATATAGTTTTGGTCAAATTTCACACTGGAAAGAAGTTTATTTATATCACTTCCTGCTTTTTTGCTAATTAGTATTTTTTCTCTGAAAGGAATTGTAGTTTTTAGTTTTATATAATAATCACATTTCTCTCTAAAACAGTCACTCTCTGCTACTAAGGCGATAGTTTTTACCCATTCGTCATAATCTCCCGGCATTAATTCACAATCATTTTCATAAAAGTACATAGCAGAGAACCTTCTTACCACATAAGAAAATGGTGGTAATAACGATTGGATTATCAGCACAGAAATAAAAGAATTCTCATCCTCGTTCTCCAAATCAAGCAATAATCGTTTAATAAATGCAGAAATCTGATCAAGATGTTCCGCTATTTTACCATTTGTTACATTGTATTTCTTTGACCTTAAATCGCCTGCATCTGTTTTAAGATAATTAATATATGTCTGCATCTCCTGAATTAGTTTCTGAATATCTCTTTTTTTTACATATTGTTCAAATCCAGACAGTCTCTGTGTTACGCATTCAAGCGCATTCAATGTCTGATGAAAACCTTCATATGAAAGGACATATGTTCTCTGTATTAATGCATTATTCAACCATTCAATATTTTCAATTTCTCGCCATTCTTGAACTGAAAGCGATAACTGTTCTTCAAGTTTACCAATTCTTTCATCTGCCTTAAGCGCATGCTCTTTTCCTTCAAATAAATCAGTAAAATCACCAACACTCAATGTTGCTGGCTTCGCCTGTTCTAGAAAGCCTGAACCGCCTTTCCCTTTTCTACGTATCCCACCGGAACTAACAAGGGCTTCTCCAGACTTTACAGCCTCTAGAGCTTCAGGGGATTGTTCAAATAGAAAGATATTATCTAAATTCACTAGCACCACCCCTTTTGAATATTATCGGCAAGAGCCGCTGTTGCAGTAAGACCTAAGTATAAAGATCTTTTTTTTAGGCTATCCATTTTGCTATGTCCCCATATTTGGTCTAATTCTTCCATCGTGAAATTGTTATAAACATAATATTTCGATTCTTCGTACTGAAAAGGATATAAGCCAGTTAATATCTTTTTTTTCGCTTGCTTCGCTTCTTTGATATATTCACACTCTAAAGAATACTGGATTGAGTCTTTAAACACGTTATGCAAATATCCTTTCAATGCCTTATTTATTATTGCTGGATTAGAAAGAAGAACAACGTGACTCAACTTTATATTCTCTGAGTTATATATAGAAGCTAGCAACCAGTTTACTTCTACTAATGCATCGAAGAGCCTGTCATAGTTAAGACGATTTTCAGAAAATATGCTATCACTACATCTCCTATAAATGATAAGTGCATCTTTCCCCAATAATTGAGGATTAATAATCTCCGGATTATTGAAGCATTTCTCTAACGCTTCATATAATCTCCAATCCGCAGTAATATTCTTACACCTGATATATTCTGAATTTGCAATATCAATTAATTCATTACAAGTAGAGAATTTTTCACAAACATTTGAAATGCCCTGACGACGACATTTTGATAAAGTATAGTCAAAATATGTATCTGCCATATTTATAATTCCCCTAATTAATCTTCTTTTCCATACTTCTCTTCAAAAAACTCCCACGCTATCTCATAATCTTTTTCACGATTGCATCGGTCAAATGGAGCTACATACTCTATTGTTCGCTCAACTGGTCCCCCGGGCATAGTATCATCGGTAATGGTTCGATAAAACTTTTGTCCAGCAGGTGCACCTTTTATCCCATTTTCCCATTCTTTTCTGTCGAAACCGACCCCTATCAAACTACGATTTATTGTGAAAACAATTCTTCCGTTAGCATCATACCATGTGTCATCTTCATAGGATTGAAGAACCGAAAACTGTATTTTATATATAGTCTTTAATTGTTGTAAAGTCATACCAAGTGCCATAGCTGTTAAAACGTCAATTTCAATAAGCGCCTGTCTACGCTCATAGTCTGAACGCAATGGTACGGAGTGATTCCATTTATTTGTTAATCGAGAAAAAATTTTATTATTTAATCTCGCATCTGATTTCGCCCATCTAGATAGAACAAAAGAATTCTTAAACTCCGAATCCCAAATATCCTCATAATGACTTGTTAAACAATTTAATAATAGTCCTCTCAGTACTATTTCTTCTATCTGCTCGCTTTGAGATAAGAACGGAAGATTTGCTACCGAATTCAATCTTGCATTTGCATATCCGGTAGTTTTTATATAAAAATCGAATGGCAGAGAAGAAAAAGTAGATGCAACGATAACTTCAACCTCTCTTGTTGATGAAAACTCATAAATGAGATTGATGTGTCCCATCTTTGGTGGAATAAGAACTGGTAATAATGTTCTTTCTCCTCCCTGATTTAACATACATCTCCACCATACTCTATAATCATCTGACACCTTTTTCCCATCATATTTATCAGGGTATCTGCGATAATACTCAGACAAATCACATGCTGGTCTATAATTACACCTCTGCAAATAATCGTCAGGAATTGCAGTTAAATCTATCGGATCATAATCGCTATTCAATTTACATATTTTCCTAGAAGTTTTAAAATAGGGGTTTGCAAGACCAATGTGAGGTCCAGAAAAAATGGCATCCTCTAACTGAATCGGAAAATGAACATCTCTCATCATTGTGCCATCATTTTGTGCATTTGTTTCATGCCATATTTCGTTAGCAGAAATGATATTCTTATAGTTTCCTACAGTGTTGTTTTGCTTAGAAAACAATTCTAACACTTCAACTATTTGATTTAAATGGATTACAGGAAGTCTAGCAGTATTCCAATTATCACTTCTATCAAAGACTTTAGCAAAAATAGACAATTCGTTTTTAGTAATATGTATAATACGACTTGGATGTCCCTTAATATTCCAATTCCCCTCCTCATCTTTTATATTAGGAACCGGCAATGAATAATCTCCCTCATAGCATTCTGCAATACTTGAAGCATCATATAAATTACTAATTGAATCAAACAGCACCTTCTGTGGACCACCATATACATTCAAACTGAATGTTGTATGGTGATCCACTTCGGGAAATAGTTTCCGTTCATTCGCAAACATATAATGTTTGCGAAGACGCGAATATAATTTTTCCCGAAGTGGACCACCCTTCGGATCGTCATAGACGCCCTCAGGGTGAATGAATGCACTTACACCACGTTCACAATTAAACTGCCAAGCTTGTGGTAAAAAGCATTTAAATAAATTCGTCTGCTGTCCTCTCAAATCATGATAATTCTGAATAGAATTCAAAAATGATTGCTCCCCACTGATTTCTTCGTACTCAGCAAAATAAACCGTTTTAATGCCTTCCTTTGAGAATGCTTTTTTTCTATTGTTCACTGTTTCAGTTGCAGATAGCTTTTTGACTGCAAACATTGGCTCTTGATCAGCCAAAACGGACTGTTCATTCCATTGAAGCTTAATCCAAGGAGGGTTTCCAATAATCAAATCAAATCCGCCACGTTCTGCAAACAAATCAGCAAATTCTAGCTCCCAATGCATAAAATGATTCTTTTCAGCAATCTCAGAAGCAAGATTTAATCGTTCGCTTTCCTTACACAAACGAGGAATATCGACCACATTACCGATACCATATTTCCCTGCTAAATCTACTGCCAATTGCTCCTGTTCCGTTAAGAATAAAGAGTACTGACCATCTTTTGCGGTCTTACTTACATTAACAGAAGCCATTGTCCCTTCTAAAATAAGCGACATATCAAATAAAAACTCGCTCCGACTGGGAAGCAGCTCAGCCTTATCAATAGGCCAAAACCATAATGAACACCAGTAATCCATAGCAAATTTCAATCTTGCATATGGACCAGCATTCTTCATATGTTCAGATTTGTAGATCTCACTCAAAATTCTATCTTTTTGTCGGATAGTAGTATGCGAATCATTAACACTATCTTCATAACCATATACCGACAAAGAATCTTGTGTCTTTTCTTCTATTTCGTTTCGAAGTTTTACCTGCGCATCCCATAGTTCATCGATAGCGGAAGACAATCTCATCAATGTTATCAAATCATCGTCCGTATAGGGCTCTGTAAACTTCTTATTCCACTCAGACATTCTTTTAATATTGTCCGGTTCCAGAGACTTAATAACTTTGTCGGAATAACTACACATTCCCGGATCACCCAAAAGGAAATGATAGATTTGTGCACTACCGCGGCGCTTTTTTCGTTCCGTACCCAATGGTACTCGCTCAGGAGCATTTTCATACCAACGTAATTCTTTTGAAGTAGCCTGTAATGCTGATTCTGAATATACTTGCCGTCTTGCACCAATCAAGGAATTTCCGTTTACTAGCTGTGTTCCAAACCAAGGTACAAAACCACCTTCATAAATCGTATTAAGCCACAAAGATACTTCAGCTAATTCAACTGCAACGGAATTCAAGTCAATTCCATATACATTACGGTCTGCAATATACATCTTTACCTTCTGTAATTCCTGCAAACGTTTTTCCGCAGCAATCATTTCACCACGTTCTTTCTGTTTACGGTCAAGATAAGCCTCTGCAAGTTGGTTTATTGCTTCATTCAAGAATGCAGCAGAGCCCATTGCCGGCTCACATACCGTTAAATGAAGAATTTCATCAGCCGTTTTTCCTTCCAGCAATTCCTTCAGTGCATATTTAACAAGACACTTCGTCAATACTTCCGGAGTGTAATAGGATGCCGATTTTTCACGTTCACGTCCCGCTAAACGATAAATAAATGTTCCCTTTTCATATTTTCGAAGTTGACCTTTTTTATACTTTCCATCCGGATCATCTTTTTCATAACGAACACGTTCATCCTCGGTATACTGATCTAATTCTTCTTCCGCAACAAAGTATCCAACATCTAGTTCATTAAAGCTATCTCCGGCACGTTTTACTTCAAACAAGGTATGTTCTGCAATAAAGCCCCTGTAGGAAAGAAGAGCCTCATATACAGAACCCATCTGGTTAATTCCAAGATTTGCATAGGAAATTCTTCCACGTCTCTCGTTACGCTTTCCCGATTCTCTGGTTAGACTCATTAGGTCTATGATGCGTAACATAACAGAATTACGTACTTTTGACTCTGTAATCATTTTGGTATATTCCGGATCAAAAATATGTGCCTTAAGTGGAGAAATAACGAACATATCGTGCAAGCTTTTTTCGTTGGAATACTTCAATACTTCTTCTTCCGATTCAGGATACCCATTGTAGATAAGATCATAGAGTTTCGACAAGGTTTCATGAAGATAATAACCGCCACCTACTTCTGCCACATCATCACGAATATCGTCCGCAATATCACGAAGGCTTTCCAACGAATAACCTTTTAGGTACGATTCAGCTTTAATAGGTGCATAACCAAGTTCCGGACGTGCCTCAATAAATAGAACAAAAAGCATACGATACATGTATCGAAGGCATTCAAGAGTTAATTGTCCCGCATCAACCGGATTTTCATTCAAATCACGTCCTTGACGAGTAGACATATCATATAACACTTCGTTTCCAAGAAGTTCAATACACTCACGAAGTGCATATTTCAGATCCTGCGAAACTCCTGCAGCATGTTTCTGTGAATTAGCATCTAACTCGTCAAGAAGTGCTGTTCCATCTTCTGGGCAAAGGCTGTTACGATGAAGCAATACAGCCATTGCCTGTAATGTTGTTTCTTCATGACGACTAAAGATTTCTTCGAGTTCAAATTGAAGATATCTTTTTTCATTCCACTTATTTCGGTCAATCAATGCAATCTGATTCATTCCGATTAATAGAATGAAACGTGGAGGTTCGGATTGACCAAACAAAATCTTTGTAACAAGCTCCTCGTTTGGTATCGTTGTAAGGATATCGGTAGGAACAGCGCTTAAACCTTCTTCAACAATCGCATCTGTGGAAAAGCAAAGCTTATCCAATATGGCAGCTTCTTTGTCATCCGAAGTTGCAAGCAAAATCCATAATGCAGGAGCTCCATTTGCTTTTTTAAGTTCCAAATAAATCGGAACCCTAGTAGTATCGTCAATCTCAATCCATTCAGGCGCTGCTTCAGGATAACCAAGCGCGGATAAATATATATCCGCAAGCGTCTGGATATTCACGAGTGTCTGCATATCAAACTTAGAGCGCAGGAATCTGTCGTGTATCGGATAATACTGTCTTGCTGCATCTCTTAATTTAGACCACGGGGTCCTAATTTCTTCGCTTTCTTTTGCCTCAGCGCGCCATTTTGAAATTGTATCAGACGCATTCTCCTCAAAAATGGAAGAAAAGTAATGATTTGTATAATATTCGTTCTGGTTAGTAATACCGGTTAAATCCATACTCATCTTGATACTCCCTTCAAAACCGCTGCAATTCGAATGTACGGTTTATCCTGAATCGTTAATGTATCCGTTACCCATGCTTCAAATTTATCGAATAATGCATCAACCATTCTTTCCTGCTCACTCTTCTTTCTTTCGCTTTCAAAAAGAGATAGCTGATATTCTTTATGTTTGGTTTCCAGTTCGCCCAATTTATCAATTTCTTCATCCAAAAGCGGATTCATTCGTTCGGTATATTGCATATAAAAGAGTTTCATATGCTCTTTGGCATGTTCAACAACATCCGCAAGATGAGAAGACGTATCATTTACTTCTTCATTCGTCAATGAATTACTGTTTGGAATATTCATATTACGAAGATTTGTCCTTTTAAGAACCTCATCCATTGTAATACTCTCTTTAAATTTCCCATTTTCGTAAACAAGGCCAAACCATTCATCCACCAACGGAGTTGATTTTGCATTAGGATATGTTCCTGTTACGAT
>Ga0247608_10005695_pt1 | contig 13393 bp, 10 predicted proteins | sample 176DNAGHGlowgp2_FD_193490 | JGI IMG/M metagenome (GOLD analysis project Ga0247608, IMG submission 193490) | Sheep rumen microbial communities from Palmerston North, Manawatu-Wanganui, New Zealand - 1766 DNA GHGlow gp2 | ecosystem: Host-associated > Mammals > Digestive system > Stomach > Rumen ...
TTCTATGGCCGCCGCATGGTGGTAAAGCCCAAGGAAACCATTACGGCGCGGCCGGTAGTTCTGAACATTGCCGATGTGCCGGTAGCGGTACTCCCCATGATTGTGGCTCCTCTCAAGAGCGGACGTAGGTCCGGTATATTGACGCCCAAGTTCGGTGGTGACCAGGTGCAGGGTTATTACATGAGTAACCTGGGTTTCTACTACGCTCCTAATGATTATTGGGATGCTACGGTGAAGGGCGATATCATCGAAGGCGAGGAAGCTCGGTTCGAACGCTCTACCTTGACGGGGGAGGTTCGGTACAAGTTGCGCTATGTGCTAGAAGGAAATGTTTCTTACACAAGCTACTTAGAAGAATTTGATATGGCCAATAGTGGCTATGACATCCGTTTTTCTCATAACCAGAACTTGACTCCCGATGGAAAGCATACCTTGAGCGGCTCGGGCTCTTTCGTTTCTAGCCAGAGCGTCCGTAAGGACAACGCCCTGGATGCAGAGACCATCTTGAACCAGCAGGCTAATGCCCAGATGACCTATTCCGGCAAGTTCGGTACCAACAAGAGCCTGACGGTGAAAGTCAGGCAAGACCATAACCTGGTGACGGACATGATGCAGAGGGAAATTCCCGACATCCAGTACCGCATGAGCGGCCCTCTGTTCAATTTTGACATAGATGAAGACGAAGAGGCCTACGACGATCATTCCATCGCAAGTTACCTGGAAAAGTTCAACTACAGTTTCAACAACAGGTTCAATTTCTATACCGTTCGGGCGCAGGATACCGTCAACGAGGTGGACACTACGGCCAAGTATGTGGGTTACACGGGAACTTATTCTCTGGACTATTCCTTGCGGGTCCTTCGGGTAATAAACCTGACGCCACGGGCGGACTTCACGGGCTTCTGGACGGGAACCTCCTGGCGCAATCCAGAAGATTCCCTGATCTACCGTAAGCGCTACATGAGCCTGGATCCGGAACACGATACCTATGGCGAAGCGGCTTACAACCATAACTATAGCGTTACGGCGGATACCAAACTGTATGGAATCTGGGTTCCAGAAATAGGCCGTTTTACGGGGCTTAGACATGTGCTGTCGCCAAGTGTTTCTTATACCTATGCTCCCGAAATTGATACGGTCAAGACCTTTGCCCCGCACCCTTTGCTAGGACAGACCCCTTATCAGATTGAACAGAAAACCGTGGGCTTCGGCTTGAACAATGACTTCGATATCAAGTACCTGAAGGTGGTGGGCCGCGCTGCAGACACGACTAGGGAAGACGGTTCGGGGGCGGTAGAAGACCAGTACGGTAACCGTCGTGTGCTAACGACTCGGCATAATGTGTCGTACAACTTTGCTGCAGACTCCCTGAATTTCTCGGACATTACCTCTAGCTTTGGCTTGCAGATACTGCCCGATTACATGTTTACGGTCAATACCCGTCATAGCGTCTACCATAAGTTTAGCGATGACCCCAACAAGGTCCAGGTGCCGGAACTGACGTATTGGGGTTACGAGCTGTCCCGTGCTTTCCGCTGGAGCGGCAACTTTAACGGCGGACTGCCGTCCCAGATGGGCAAGTACGAGATGCTCAAGTGGTCCTTCGGTTTTGATTACCGCTATACCTTCTCCAGTACCCGAGTGGCCAAGGACTTGTTCCAGGACCAGATTTCTCACTCCACAAGTATTACCGCCACGTTCCAGCCTACGGTGAACTGGGAGATGAGCTACAGCACCCAGTACGACTACAACGAAGGCAAGTTCGTGACCCACCGGTTTACCTTTAACCGGACACTCCACTGCTGGCAGTTGGACTTCACCTGGACGCCCACAGGTCCTGCCGCCGGCTGGAGCTTTGCCATCTATGTGCGTGACCTGCCCGATATCAAGCTGAATGCGGGCAGCACGGATACAAAGCAGGACAAGTCCAGCAAGTAAGGACAATACAGGGAAAACAAAAAGACCCGCCAAATAGGCAGGTCTTTTGAGTGGAGCTAAGGAGAGTCGAACTCCTGACCTCCTGCATGCCATGCAGGCGCTCTACCAACTGAGCTATAACCCCGAAAGGTGAGCCAAATAGAGAAATTTATTTGGCTCTTGTCAAGGGGAGATTTTCGAAAAAATGAAAATTTTTCAATTAAGGGGCTAGAGGCTAGGGGTTAGGGGCTAGAGTAGATAATCGCGGCAGAGCCGCCCCCTAGATCCTAGTCTCTAGATCCTGTTCCCTCTTCTAAGCCTTCTCGATGGTCACGCTTTCGATAATCACGTCGTCGAAGGGACGGTCGCTACGGTCCGTCTTGACTCCGGCGATTTCGTCTAGGACATCGAAGCCCTCGTAGAGCTGGCCGAACACGGAGTAGCCGTCGGCAGGGCCGGGGCCCACCTGGTCGTGGTCCAAGAAATGTACGTCGTCGCCATGGACGATGAAGAACTGGCTGCCGATGGAGTTTGGCATGGCGGTCTTTGCCCAGCTGAGGGCGCCCCGCATGTGGGAAAAGCAGGGGTCGTACTTGTCGCCGATGGTGGTGCCCGGGCCCTTGGCGGAGTGTCCGCCGGTGCCGTTCCTGTTGGTGAAGTCGCCGCCCTGGATCATGAAGTTCTTGATGATGCGGTGGAAGGGAGCGCCGTCGTACTTGCCCTGCTTGGCAAGTTCGATGAAGTTGGTGGCGCATTCGCCCACCCGTTCTTCGAAGAGGCGGAGCTTCATGGTGCCGTGATTGGTTTTCATGATGGCGATAGTTTCGCCTGCCTGGGGTTTGTCGAGCTGGTTGAACATGGGAACTCCTTTAGGAATGGGGTATGAGGTCGCTACGCTTTGAGGTATGGGCAATTTTTTGCTGCATTCCGACGTAACGCAAAGTCCTGCTTATATATATAAAAACAAGGTGTATTTTATGGAGTGCAAAAGAAAAAAGTCCTTGAAAAAATCTAACTTCTAGCGTGAAAATACCTCAAAATGAGCGGAGCGAATGACCTCACACCTCAGAGGGCGCTTGCGACCGCGCTGACGCCTATATGAAAGACAACTGCAAAAGACTTCAAGAACTCCTCTCGGCCCAGGCTATGGAATTTGCCTTGGACGAGATGGCTGCAAAGATTGCAAAGATGCACCCCAGTGCCGACAACATGATTGTTCTCGGCATGGCAAGCCGCGGGATTCCCCTGGCACAAAAGCTCAGCAAGCGCTTGAGCGAAAAGTTCGGGAAACCCATCGAGACCGGCAGCCTGGACGCCACGTTCTACCGCGATGATTTCCACTACCGCAAAAAACTGGGCTCTACGGAAATGCGTTTTACCGAGATGCCCACCAGCGTAGAAGGCAAGGTGGTGATTCTGGTAGATGACGTCCTGTACACAGGTCGCTCCGTTCGAGCGGCCCTTCAGGCCATTTTGGACTTTGGACGCCCATCGGTGGTTCGGCTCTGCGTTCTGGTGGACCGGGGCCACAGGGAACTCCCCATTGCCCCCGACTGTGTGGGACTCACCGTTGAAACCGCACAGAACCAGGAAGTCCGGGTGAACATCGAACCCATTGACAATGAAAATTCCGTCTATCTCGTAGAAGTGGAGGCTTAGCTTGAGCGCACTTGAAATTAAGCACCTGTTTGGACTGCGCGGCGTATCGAAACAAGATATTCGCCTGATTCTCGACCACGCGAAACAGTTTAGAGAAGTCCTTGAACGCCCCGTGAAAAAGGTGCCGAGCCTTCGTGGCATGACGGTGGTGAACCTGTTCTTTGAAAACAGTACCCGCACCCGCACCAGCTTTGAACTCGCTGAGAAAAGGCTTTCGGCCGATACGGTGAACTTTACCAGCAGTAACTCCAGCGTCAAGAAGGGAGAAACTCTGGTTGATACCCTCCGCAACATCGAGGCCATGAAAATCGATATCGTGGTGGTCCGCCACAAGGGGACGGGTGTTCCGAAGTTTTTGGCCGACAACAGTAAGGCCATCATCGTGAATGCCGGAGATGGCGCCCACGAGCATCCGACTCAGGCGCTTCTGGATATGCTTACCGTAGAAGAAAAGCTTGGGACTCTCGAAGGTAAGAACGTGACCATCGTAGGCGACATCCGCCACAGCAGGGTTGCCCGCAGTAACCTCTGGGGCATGACCACCATGGGGGCCCATGTGACTCTCTGCGGACCTAGCACCCTGGTTCCCCGCAACACGGAACTCATGTCCAATGTCACCTGGGAAAGCGATGTGAAAAAGGCGGTAAAGAATGCCGACGCCATTATCGCCCTGCGCCTGCAAAAGGAACGCATGGACGACGCCCTGCTCCCCAGCATGCGTGAATACCGCAACACCTTCGGCATCACCCACGAACTTCTGGAATGCGCCAAGGACAAGGTGCTGATTATGCACCCGGGTCCTATCAACCGTGGCGTAGAACTGGACAGTGAAATCGCCGATGGTGAAAATTCTGTCATCTTGAACCAGGTGACAAACGGCGTTGCCGTCCGCATGGCGGTACTTTACCTTTTGGCCGGAGGCCGTGCCCATGAATAAGATTGTTCTCAAGAATGTTCGTCCTTTTGTAAACGGGAAATTTGAAGCTCCTACCACTATGAACCTTGCCGACGGCAAGTGGGTCAAGGAAGATTTGACCGACGCGACCGTCTTTGATGCCGGTGGGGCTCTTGCGCTTCCGGCCCTTTTTGGCCTTGGACTGGACTTTAAGGAACCTCTGCGTGACGACATCTACGACTTTAAGGATGGCGTAGATGCTATGCGCCGTGGTGGATTCTACGGTGGCCTTTACGAAAGTTCCGACAACGCCATCGACGATTCCCGCAAGCTTTCGGCCATCAAGCAGATTAGCAGCTTTGCCGGATTTGCGTTCAGCTTCTTGGGCGCCTTCAGCGTGGGCTACAAGTGCAAGGAACTGACGGAGATGATCGAGCTTGCCGAAGAGGGGGCCGTAGGCTTTGGCGACGGTAACCAGGACGCCACCCGGACCAGGTTCTTGCGCCTTGCTATGGAATACGGATCCATGACGGGCAAGCGGTTCTTCTTTATGCCTCTGGACGAATCCCTCCGCCATCACGGGCTTGTCCACGAAGGTCACTACGCCGATACACTCGGCATGAAGGGAATCCCCCGTGTGGCAGAAACCATCGCCGCCTTCCGCATTCTTGAAATGGCCCGATTCTTAAAAGTTCCTGTGCATTTCAAGCAGGTCAGCTGTGGCGAAACCTTGAAGCTAATCGAAAACGCTCGGGAACAGGGCGTGGACGTTACCTGCGATGTGGACATCTATCACCTGTTGCTAGACGACAGCTGCCTGTTCAATCTGGATTCCCACTGCAATGTGGTGATGCCTTTCCGCTCGGCAAGCGACAAGGAGGCTCTGTGGCAGGGACTCAAGTCCGGGACGGTGAACGCTATTAGCGTGAACCACGATCCGGTGCTCCGTCAAGATAAAGAAGTGAACTTTGAAGATGCTGTGCCAGGCGCAATCTCCCTGGAAATAGCGCTCCCTGCTTTGTGGAAGTCCCTGGTAGAAATGCTGGGCGAGGCTCGAGCTCTGGAGTTGTTGTCCTTTGCTCCGGCAAAGATTGCCCATGCAGAAAGTTCCGACTTGTCTTTAGGTTCCAAGGCGAATCTTGTGGTGTTCAATGACAAGGAAGAAACGGTGGTAGCTCCGTCCTTGTTTGCCGGTCAGGTCCGCAACTGCCCGCTTCTGGGTCAAACACTCTCTGGCAAAATCAAGGGTTCCTATTTGGGCGGTCTTTGGACCGAGGTCTAGGCTAAATGATTGAACCCCTGCAGTTGTTCTGGATTTTTGGCATTGTGGTCCTGGTGCTTACACTGGTGGCCCTGTGGGAAATTCAGCGCAGTTACTATCGCAGGGAACACGAGGTCATGTTCGGGACGCCCCTCTTTGATGCTCAGATTAAGGAGTTGGGACTTCTTCCTGATGAAATCAGGGTCCTTGAAAAGCTAGTCCGTTCTTCGAAGTACGAAAACAAAGACGCCATCTTGAATACGGCAACCCTCTTTGAATCGGCGGTGTCCAACTACTACGATTTCAAGGGCGAAGAAAATGTCAAAAAAGAGGTGCTTGAGGTTATTGCGAGGCTCCGTAGAAAATTGAATTTTACGGCAGCAAATCATCTTGCTACAGTAACCTCTACAAGACAGTACAACGAGACGAACCGTGTAGATGTTCTTTTGGACGGCGGAACCCGAATGTTCCATTCGACGATTCTTGGAACGGATGAACTGGGGCTTGTGGTCGGATACGACGAATCTGTGGGTTCGGGGCGCTCCCTGGTGGGCAGGAATGTCCGGTTGCGCTGGACCCGGCCAGAAGATGCCGTATACACGGCCAAGGTTGCGGTCAAATCCTTCAATTCGGGCCGCCTTACGCTATCTCATGCGACAACCCTCGAAAAGAAGCAATTGCGCCGTTGGGTTCGCGAACCGGTGGATTTCCCGGTGGTGGCGACCTTTGAAGATGGTTCTACCAGCAATGGGGTGCTTTTGGACCTATCTGCGGGTGGTATCCTTCTTGGGCTCCCAGTAGACTGCTCTTCGGGGCAGCACTTGAAAATCAAGTTTGAGTTGCCCAGTTTTGGCGAAGAAGATGTGGAAATTGAGATTTTGCGCAATTTGGGGCAAAAAAATCCGAAATTTCCGGATTACTATTTCTTGACAGCCTCCTTTTTCGGGGCCTTCGGGTGGACCCAGGAGAGGGTCCTGCAGTACATTTTCGAGGTCCACAAGCAAAAAAAGGCCCCCGAAGAGGTCTAAAAAAGTCCTAAGTAGTTCATTTTCAATGACTTAGATGAATTTTTTGCTTGACATTTGGCTTTTATAAAGGTAGAATTAGGGTAGTATAGTTTCCGATTGGAGTTTATTTTGGCTTTAAGTCTGCTAGCTAAGATTCGCGGTGAACGCGTGACCGTAGGCATTGATGTTGGGCATTACAGCATCAAGTATGTTAAAGTCTACCATAATAGCCGCGGTGGTAAGGTGGTGGTCGATGCCGACCTTGAACCGGTACCCGAGGGTGCCATTGTCAACGGTGAAATCCAACGTCGCGAAGGCGGTGACGAACCCCAAGATCCGAACGCCAAAAAGGAAAAAGACGGCTATGAGCTCTTGAGCGAAGCTATGACCAAGCTTATGTTACGTCATCCTCTGGATGAATCTACGGACTTGGTGGCTTCTGTGAACTGCGGCGCTGGCGCCGGTGGCGTCCTGGTGGACCGGTTGAGCGTAAAACTCCCTAAAAATGGAGATGAGGCTGCCATTATTCTCCAGACCGCCCAGTCCCGTCCGCCCTTCGATGACCAAGATAACGTTATTGACTACGAAGTGGCATCTCGTGAAAATGACGAGGTTAAGGTAAACGTGGTGGCTGCAAAGAACGCCCTGTTGGATTCTTGGGCCCAGTTCTTTACGGTAAAGGGCCTCAAGCTATCTGCGATTGATGTGGATATCTTTGGACTTCTCAATGCCTATATGGCGACAGCCAGCGAAGAAGATTTGAATACCACCTGCGCTATTGTGAACATTGGCGAAAAGAAGATGAGTATTGCCTTTGTGCAAGACGGAGCCTTCCACTCCATGCGTGCCATGACTGGCGGTTCCTTGGATTTGGTGATTTCCAAGCTGGGAACTCATTTGGGTATTGATGCTGCCAAGTGTCACGAAATTTTTGAGAAGGGCGATCTAGGGGTGGTGGATGGATTCTCCGAAGCCGAAGTAGAAGAAGCCATGAAGCTTGCTTTCGAAGACCTAATGGCGCAGATTGAGTTTGGTATCCGTTATTTCGAATCTTCGGAGGATTCGAAGTCTCTTGGAAAAATCTTCTTGGGCGGTGGAGGAGCCTCGATCCCTGGAATGAAGGCTTATATAGCAGAGCGCACAGGGCTTGAAACTGACACAGTGAACCCATTCCGCTATGTGGAGTGCGATGCCAAGGTGTTTGGTGCAAATGGCATTTCTCTTGGCCTTTCTAATATTTATGCCCCCGCGTTGGGCCTTGCGATGAGGAAGTTCTAATGGCTACGAAAAAGAAAAAGGAAGATGCAAAATCCTCCGTGGCTACAAGGAAATCTCTTTGCATTTCCATTAACCTGCTTCCCAGGGAATACCGTAAGCCAGTCAAGGATTTTTCATGGATTACGGATCGTCGTGTGGTGTGGCCGACCCTTGCACTCATCGCTGCGGTGATTAGTGTAGTGATGTTGTTCTCTTTCATTGAAGAAACTCTTTCTGGGCTTAACCAAGAACTGGATCGGGTCAAGGCCGAAGTGGAGCGGGAACGCCCGCTTCTCACAAAGATTAGCGATTTGGAGCAGAAACAAGGTATTATCAACACAAAGATAAACGCTCTCAAGTCTATTCAGGTGAGCAAGAAACGTTGGGTTATTTTGTTTGAAAACGTGTCATCGGTACTGCCGCCTAATATGTGGCTTACCAGCTTGAATCAGGTAAGCGACAATGATTTGGAAATGCGCGGAACCACTTTTGATTTTTCCGAAGTGGCCGAGTATATGGTGAAGCTTGAGAAGCAGGTGAGCGTCGAAAAAGTTTCGCTGGTGAACATTTCTACTTCGAAGGTTGATGGGGAAGAAGCGTATACCTTCACTATCAAGGTGCTCCTGAAGCAAGATTTGGGAATGGAGGGGTAGCATGGGTAACATAGATTGGAAAGACAAAAAGAATATATACGCCCTCTCCATTATCGTCCTGATTTTGGCGGCTGCCTACTGTGTATATACCTATATGTGGGATCCTTTTGTCCAAGAGCGAACCAGCCTTGAAAATCAGTTGCAATCTGCCCAGGCAGAACTGGACAAGATTAACGCTCAAAAGAAGCGTATTGCCGAATTGGAAATGCAGCTGGTTCAGGCAGAAAAAGATTTTGAAAAACTGAAAGAGATGTTCCCAGAAGAAGAAAAGGTTCCTCTGCGTTTGCAGGACTTGTACTCTGTGCTACGCAGTTCGGGGGTGCAGATCCAGCGGTTTAATCCCGAAGGTGGCAGCGAGAAGGAACATTATAAGGAAAACCGCTATTCCATTGCGGTTAATTCCGGTTACCACATGCTTGGCTACCTATTTGCGGAGATTGCGAACTTCAATTACCCGACGTCAATTTCCAACTTGCGCCTGAACCGTTATTCCGGCATTGCTGCTGAACTCCAGAAGGCGGAAACCCATGGATGGACTCCCATCACCATGTCGGTTACATTCAACTTGACCACCTATACATCTAAGAAGGTAGCAAAATGATGAAAAAAGTATTTGTCCTTTTGTTCCTTGCTTTTGCTGCATCTTCGTTGGCGGCCCAGATTAAGGATGTTCGTTTTGTCTGTGATGCCAAGAAATGCGGACTGGAATACCAGTTTGCATCCGAAGAGGATTTACCCACGTTTTTCCAGAAGTACGATGCCGTTTCGAAAAAACTTACGGTTGGTTTTTCCGATACGGAATTTGCTCTGGGCGAAGGATCCTACGATATAGACGCTGCCTCCGAATGGGTTAAATCTATGAGGGTTTTCAAGGATAAATATCGCGGTATGGATTTCTTGAAAATCGAAATGTCTGTAGGCCCGTCTCTTGCAAGCGACAAGAACGAAATCTCTTTGGATGGCTCTAAATTTTTGCTGAATCTTAAGGGAAAGCAGGGCAAGGCTTGGACGCTTTCTAAGATTTTTGCACAGAAGAAAAAAGAAGCCGACAAGCGAGCTCTTGAAGAAAAGAAAGCTGCCGAAAAGGCTGCTCTCGAAGAAAAGAAACGTTTAGCCGAAGAAAAGAAGGCTGCCGAAAAGCAGGCTCTCGAAGACAAGAAGGCTGCTGCCAAGGCCGCAGCCGAAGAAAAGAAACGTTTAGCCGAAGAAAAGAAGGCTGCTGAAAAGCAGGCTCTCGAAGACAAGAAGGCTGCTGCCAAGGCCGCAGCCGAAGAAAAGAAACGTTTAGCCGAAGAAAAGAAGGCTGCTGAAAAGCAGGCTCTCGAAGACAAGAAGGCTGCTGCCAAGGCCGCAGCCGAAGAAAAGAAACGCTTAGCCGAAGAAAAGAAAGCTGCTGAAAAGGCTGCTCTCGAAGAAAAGAAGCGCCTAGCCGAAGAAGAAAAGGCTGCAAAGAAGGCTGCCGCTGAAGAGGCGAAACGCCTGGCTGACGAACAGAAAAATCTGGATAAAGTTGCCAAGGATAGTAGCGCTATATCGGCTCTTCTGCCAGGTGTCAAGGAGTTTACGGTACTCATGGGATCTGGCATGGAACAGTTCCGGCTGGTGACGGATGATGCTATTGATATCAAATATGTATCGGGTCCTGACAAGGCCTCTATCATTACGGTTGGGGTTGCCGGTCCGCAAAAGTCTCCTGTATTCAAGATAGGAGCAGGTTCCCTTGTGAAATCCGCAACTTGGGGTGCCAATGGCTTAAAACTCCAGTTGCCGGTGGGACTACGGCCGGTTGTTTTGGTCCAGGATGGAGCTTTGGTCTTGCAGACCTCCGAAAACGCCATAAAGAAGGACGGTTTTATATTCTGGTCGGCAAAACCCGAAGGAATCTTTGTACGTGACTGGATGAAGGCTGCCGAAGCGAGCCAGAACTTCGACACCTTTGTGAATAAATTTGAAAAGGACAGTAAGAAGATTGTGTCCGGAGCCCAGGTGTTCCACCTCAAACCGGTGGTGCGCGAACTTATTGTGGTTGAGGATGAAATTGATATGTACGCAGGTCCCAACGATAATTCCCAGATTATCAATCGCCTTTCATTTGGCGACCGCTTGGTGAACTTGGACTTGGTTGGTCTCTACTACAAGGTTCAGAGTGGTGCACGTGTGGGATTTGTAAACCGTCGTTCCGTAAGCTACAAGGATGAACTTTCTGCTGTCCAGCAGGAAAGACTCAAACAGGTAGACAAGGAACGGGGAGAACTTGCCGAAGGTTCGATTAACATTGCAAGCCAGTTGGATGGCATGTACGAAGATCGTGTCACTTATAGTTCCTTTGGACGTCGTGACCCCTTCGTAGAAGTGAAGGGACTGGTTGAAGAAGGTATTAACATCGACCAGGTGGAACTGGTGGGTATCATTTGGGAATCCGATGTGCCTATGGCCATTTTGGTTGAATCCAAAAATCCGTCCATCTCTTATACCCTCAAGGAAGGGGATAAGATCTTGAACGGCAAGGTATTGAAAATTACAGAAACAGATGTGCTCTTCCTAATTCAAGAATTTGGTGTGAGCCGTCGCTACTCCATGGGTCTTCCCGATAAGTATGGGGGTAAAAAGTGAAAAAAGTAGCTAAGATCGTTCTCATCCTGCTTCTTGCGGTAGGCTTTGCGGCATCATTTGCCCAGCAGCCTGCAGAGAGTGGCCCTTCGGAGCCCAACAAGAAGCTATATAACTTCACCTTTGTGGATATGGACTTCGACGCCGTATTCCGTTCCCTCTCCGTGACTGCGGGCGTGGATATTTTGCTTGCTCCCGATGTTAAGGGCAAGATGAGCCTCAAGATTACCAAGAAAACTTGGCAGGAAACTTTGGACATTATCTGCGAAATCAATGATTTGACCTGGCTTATTCAGGACAAGTACATTGTAATCCAGCGTTCCAGCACATACCAGGCCAAACAGAAAAAGCTTGCCGATGAGGAAGCTCAGGCAGAACAAAACGCACCTCTGGTTCGTAAGAATTTCCAGGTGCACCATGCCAAGGCTGATGAGCTTGTGAAGGTGCTGGAAAGCATGAAGTCCAATCGTGGTCGCATTACTGTGGTGGAACGTACAAACTCTATTATCGTTTATGATACCGACTCTCGCATTGAGCAAATGGACAATGCCTTGAGTGAGCTTGATGTTGAAACCCTCCAGATTATGATTACGGCCAAGCTTGTGGTGGTGAACAGCGAACTTGCTCGTGAGCTGGGAGTGGACTGGACCGCTACTATGGGTAGTACGGCCCTTACTCCCGGTACTGCCGGGACTCCCAACGGAAGTGGTGCCGGCGACACTCGTACAAGTGCAGCCATCCGTTCTTTCCCCAACAACGGTGTATCCCCTGCTGTAAGTGGAGCCTCTACGGCCATTACAACCAGTGTGCTGGATAACCATCTGCAGTTGGCTATTTCTAACCTGATGGGTGATGCTTCTACCGAGGTGCTTGCCAGTCCTCAGGTTTCTACCTTGGATAACACAGAAGCCCAGGTGTTCATGGGTGACAAGGTTTCTATCCGCGTGATTGACGATAGCGGTGAGTCTTCTACCCAGCTGGTGGAAACGGGTATCAAACTGACAGTAACGCCCCATGTCTCTGGCGACAACCGTATTTTGCTGGACCTGCATCCCGAAAACAACTCTTATGACTATGACTCCAAGGGTGAAATTGTCATCAGTACCCAGGAAGCCAAGACAAAAGTTGTGGTGGCCGACGGTGAAACCGTGGTCATCGGTGGCCTGACCCGTAACGAGACTCAGGAATCCGAAAGCGGAATTCCTTTCTTGAAGGATATTCCGCTGTTTGGCAACCTGTTCAAGTATTCTCGTAAATCTGTGGTCAAGAAGGACCTGGTTATTTTTGTGACTCCCCGCATTATTCGCAATTATATCGGTAATGTGGATATTTCCGAGGTTTCCGCAGAAAAGGCTGCCGCTCCTGCCGCTCCCGAAGCGAAGAAGGTAGAACAGAAGCCTGCAGCACAGGCCAAACCCGCTGCGGCTCCTGCTAAGCAGCAGGCTCCTGCGGCCCAGCCGTCGCAGAAACCGGCAGCGTCCAAGGCTCCGGCAGCTCCCGCCCCAGCAAAGAGTGATGACGGCGATTGGGAATAGTTTCTCGGCTTGAAAGAGTGTTAGCAAAAGACCAGGGCGAATGCCCTGGCCTTTAATTTTTGACTTGTCTGTCTCGGACTTTTACGGACCTATTTAAACAGGTCGTTGTCGTCTTCGTCCTTGACAGATACTTCTGTACCGGTGGCAGAATCGTCCGTGCCGTCGTCGAAGGTGTCGGCCGGGCTGATTCGGCTGGTGCGTTTGACCTTCTTGGCGGTGAACTTGCTACCCAGAGCCTTGTAACTCTTGACATCGGCCACTTCCGTCAGGTCCAGCTCTTCTTTCTGGACTTCACGGCCTACCTGGTATTCCATGAGCTGGCGGGCGTCGTCTGTGGCGAAGAATTCAATCATCTGGGAATCCTTGTGGTCGCTGATGAGGCTGAATTCCGTCGTCATGGGGCAGCCTTCCAGGTTGAAGCGCTTCACCATGTAGTTGAAGTTCCCGCCCTCGAAGTAGAGGATGGTAAAGACCTGGGTGGGGTCATATTTGTGGATGTACTTGATGCCTGTCCCCACGAGAATCGGGTCGGCCATGTCGTGAACCCGGGCCGTACCGTTTTCCTTCACGATGAGGATCTTGTCCTTCTCGCCGAATTC
>Ga0247608_10005696_pt1 | contig 13391 bp, 9 predicted proteins | sample 176DNAGHGlowgp2_FD_193490 | JGI IMG/M metagenome (GOLD analysis project Ga0247608, IMG submission 193490) | Sheep rumen microbial communities from Palmerston North, Manawatu-Wanganui, New Zealand - 1766 DNA GHGlow gp2 | ecosystem: Host-associated > Mammals > Digestive system > Stomach > Rumen ...
TAAGACCTTTTTTCTTCATGATGTAGTTTTTAGAATAAACACTAATTAATATAATGATATTGAATTTAATTTAAACTAAAAAGACTGCCCTACCAAGACAGTCTTCTTTATAAGGTTCTACCACACGTGTATAATAATACAGTTTTTTATTTTAAATGCAAATTTTTTGGTACTTTTTTATAAATGTCAATAACTTGTCAATTTCGTCCACCCGCGGAAGCGATTTTCATTAACAACACTTATATCCTGTAAAGTTGACATTTATAATATTTATGGCAATTCCTCTGATTTTTTGTCTACAATATTTGTCAAAAAATGATTTGACAGCAATTTTCATATCCTTATATCTAAATCAGATTTATATGAAGATTTGGTTGAATAATGGAGAGGATTGTATTTCACATTGATGTAAATTCAGCTTTCTTATCTTGGTCTGCCAAGCAAGTTTTGGAAAAATGATATACAAGAGATATCAGAAATGATGTTTCAGTAGTATGATTCAAAGAAGTCTGAAAAAGTATCATCGTCGCTGCATCCTCTCCTGCCAAAAAATTATGAATCAAAGTTCCAATGAGATTATCCGAAGTACAAAAAATCTATCCCAAAGTCATTATAGCCCAACCTGATTATGCTTACTACAAAAAATGCTCTGATGAAATGATGAATATTTTGAAACAAAAATTTTCACAATTCCAACAATATTCTATCGATGAATGCTTTGTAGAATATGACTCTAATATGCAAGATAAATACTGAGATCCTATAAAAGTTGCCACAGAAATTAAAGATTATATAAACAAAAAACTCTGATTCACAGTAAATGTATGAATCTGAAATAACAAATTTCTAGCAAAAATGGCTTCAGATTTCGAAAAGCCTAACAAGGTTCATACTTTATTTATTCACGAAATCCAAAAAAAGCTATGGCCTCTACCTATAAGAGATTTATTTGGCTGTGGAAGAAAAACCGAACCTGAATTAAAGAAATTATGAATCAATACTATCTGAGATTTAGCCCAAAAAGATAAAGCCCTAATAAAAGCCAGGATCTGAAGATGGTGATGAATCCTTCATGACTATGCGAATTGAATTGATGATAGCAAAGTAGAAAACAATTACGATGATAGAAAATGTATTTGAGCTTCTTCGATTACCAAAATAGATACGAAAGATAGAGAATATATTCTGACTTTTTTGGAATGATTTGCTAGTGAACTTGCATTTTCTCTAAAAGAAAAAGACTTAGCATGAGATAGAGTGACTGTCCATGTGAGATACACAGATTTTTCTTACAAATCACATCAGATGAAGTTACCAAATCCGATAAATACGATAGAAGAATTATATACTTATGCTACCAAGTTATTTGATGAGTTATGGAACAAAAAAGATATAAATCTGGTCTGAATGACGATTAGTGGATTATAAAATGTAAAATTTAAGCAAGGAGCGTTGTTTTAAAATTTTTTTATTCTGAAATACATACTACTCATATATTTAAAAACTAAATAATATTGAAATATTAGTTAATATTAATATCAAATCTTTTAGATTACTTTATGTCATCTTACATGGTAATGAATCGAACTGGTTATCGAGGACTTTCTACTGAGAAAAGAATGATCAAAGAACAAGCTGCTGAATCTATGAAAAAAATACGACTACATCATTTTGAAGAAGAAGAAAGAGCTAATGAAAGTAAAAAGAAACATAATAAGGCAGAAAAAGAAATACCTAAGTCTTGAGAATTACAATCTTGTTGATGAAAAAAGATATATGTAGAAAAAAAACATAAACAACAAAGCTGTACACCAAATAAAAAAGTACGATTAATCAACAATTCCAAGGAAAGAAAGAACGAAAATAGCAAACAAAATAACACATACAAAAAGATACTTAAGTCTTGAGAATTACAATCTTGTTGATGATTTCTCACTAAAATGTGATTTTGAGAAAGAAAAGCAATATCAAAAACACAAAGAATTTGAGTAACTGAAGCAAAAAAAACAAATGCGAATTTAGATGAATATTTTTGACCTGGACTCGAACAATCAATAATAACATCTGATAATATATCTCAATTTGTATCACATTTTTCTAACCAAAAGAAAATAGAAAAATATAATGCATCTGATAATAATCATAAAAAAGAAAATAGTTGATATAAAAAAAATGACGAATCAGAACCAAATATGCAAATTAATAATCGTGTTATAGAGGATAATATCGTAGACCAAGATATAGTAAAAACTCCAAAAGAAAAAAATCAAACAACAGAATCTAAAAATTATCTTGTAGAACAGAAAAAAAATATAACAGAAAAAATGAATTACAGAAACTCTCCACAAAGATACATTTTACGGTTCATAATTTCAATAGTAATATTATGAATAATAGTATGGTTCTTAAATTCTTAATACTATAAGCAAATAACCTTTTCTCATTCTATATAATCTTGGAAAAAATTTCAAGAATTCATAGCTAACCTATTATCCATTATAAGTATAACTCATTTATCACTTGTTGTTCTAATCAATCTTCAAATAGATTGCCTAAAATTTATGCTACAAAGGAATTTATAAACATAATTATTTCATTTCGATTTTCGTGCTTTATTCTGATGAGAAATAAATGGACTTGGCGGTAAAAATGGAAGTTTAGTCATCACTACTAACTGTAAGTTATCTCACGGTACATCTACTCATTCTGCATAAGATTTACTTCAAATTAAAATAGTCTTTGGATTTTCTTTCAAACATTCAACATTTCTTTGATTAGCCTTCGAGGATAATGTTCATGAAACATGCATAAGAGTTAATATTCCTTCCTTATCGAATTTTTCTTTGCACCACATTGTTATTCTACGTTTTTCAGCTAGAGTATTAGTTAATATTAATGTTCTACCCTTATATTCATTAATGAATTTAAACAATATATCATTTTTTGTATTTTCATCTTCAGACTCTATGACCATAATTTTTCTTTGATTTTTATAATCAAATGGTGAATTATATTTTTGTATTCTTGCATAATTATATTCTTTTCAAAAAACCTCTTTTAAAAGATATGAGTCTTTTCATTTATCAAATAGCGTTGCAGATAATACAACATTTCATCTCGATTCTTTAAGAAATGAAGATCATCTATCTAACTTTAAAGGAATTGCCTTAAATCAATAATTAACTAAATCTAATTTAGATTCTGATAATTCAATTAATGATGTGAAGAAATAATCTCTACTATCTGAATTTAACAACATAAATCATATTCAAAAATAACGCTTCAATCATCATACTAACCTATCAATAAAATCACGAGTTTCCTTAGTTGTATACTGCATCAACTTATCTAACATTCTTCCAAAAAATCTTGATGAGAAATTAAATAAATCGTTTAACTCATTACAATCATATAAACTAGTAAATGTATCTTTATCATATTCTGAGATTGTTGTATCATATCAAAGGTCTCTTAGTTTTATTATATCAGCAACCGCATTTTTATAAAACTTAGAAATTCTTATACTCTTATCTATTTTTAGAAACTGCTCTTGAATTAATGAAACAGCATCAGAACTTAGAGTTTTAGATAAGATTACACTTATTTTTTTGAGTCATTGTATTGTAAATAATATTCACTCTTTCTTATCACTCTCCTCTGGCAGATTCTCTAACACAGATTCATAAAATTCTATTTTCCCATCTATAATTGTTACTATATTTATTTTTGAGTCTTTAGATATTAAGGATAAAACTTTTTCAATATTTATTTTGGTGTAATCCAAGGTTAAAAAATCTCTAATAACACTTTCTAAATTATGTCATTCATCAACTATAAGATAAGAATCTTCTGGGAAAATCGTAGGATAGTCTTTTATGGAAGTAAGTCATGTAAATCGATTTTTAGCTAATTTGCCAAATTTTGTAACCATAAAAGCCTGATTGATTACGAATATATTTCATCTATTTAGTCTATCATAAAAATCTCACTTAAATCAATAGTCATCATCAAGATGATAATCACTCATTAAAACATTATTTGAATATCATAATAGCTTTTCTTGTCATATTTTTAACTGTAAAGAAAAGTGGATGTCAGATAAATAAAAATTTCATCGATATAATCGATTCCATAGTGCTAAATCCCAAAAAGACAATTGTCCTTTATATGGTATACTATGTAAGGATATTGCTTCAGAATCAGCTTTTAATTGTTCAAAACAAACATTTGGATAACGTTGTTTTAATACAGGAACATCCTTTTGCATAAGTTGTTCCTGAAGTACTTTTGTATATGTTGCTATAAATATTTTTCAATTCGGATTCTTTTCGATAAATTTTGCAGCAGGAATAAGATATCAAAAAGTTTTTCATGTTCATGTTCATGCTTGAATAAACAGATCATGGACTTTCTCATCTAATACATCTTTTATATGTTGTACCATTGATTGCTGTTCTTTTCTAATTGATTTTCCGGTACTATTAATAAATTCAGTATATTCTTCTTCCATTTCATTATCAGAGATAATATTAATATCTCAGATTTCTTCATTATTTTTAAAGTTATAACGTTTAAAATATTTTTCAATAAGTTTACTTTTTAATTTAATACTATTTTCTCCTTCTACTGAAGATAATAAATCATTAATAAACTCAAATTCAGCACAATTATCATTCAAATTAGAATCATATTTACTAAGGATTGTTTTAATAAATTCTAAATTCTTTCAATAATCAATATAATATTTTTTAAGAAACTCCACATTTAGAATCTTTTCAAATAACTTACATTCATCCTTGCTATCCTGTAAAGCTTGGTGTTGTTCTTCATAATCTTTATCAAAAAAATTCCTATATAAATCTTGTACTGTATAAGATTTAAATCATGGGAATAGAAATAAAAATAGGTGTAATGTGTCTATATATTTATACTTAGAGAACCTATTATCATATTTTGATAATAAATACAAATCAAATTCCTCTAGATTATGTCCTACTATAATAGGATCATCATCTTCATCAATAAATTTTATAGCATTATCTAAAACAGTTTTTAAATCAGATCATTTCTCTATATCTTTATCAGAAATTCATGTAAGTCTTTTAATATTTTCCGATAGATTTTTTTTAATATTCACAAATTGATTAAACTCTTTTTTATTTCTATGATTATATATTCCAACTTGTATGATTTCTTGATCATCTTTATTGAATCATATACTATTAGAGTTTGTTTCTATATCAATAAAATAAAGAGTCCCCTTTAACATAATTTATTATTTAATAATGAATAATAGGATAACGGCAATTATAATAACAATTATAAAGACCCAAATAGTTCAAGTTTTACTTCATAGAGTTTCTCTTAATTTCTCTATATCGTCACTTAAACCATCAACTTCTTTTTGTGTCTTTTTTATACTTTTAGAAAGAGAATCTGTTGAATCTTTTAATGCTCAAACAAATTCATTTATATCACTAATTTCTTTTTTAATAGTTTTTAATCCTGATTGATAATTCTTTTCTAATTTATCAAATTGATCCTTAATTTCATCCGTTTTATCGGTAACAATCTCATCTATTTTTTCTAAAGTTTTTTGTCCAGATTTCTGATAATTTTGCATTTCAGCTTTCTTCTTATCAAAATCAGCCTCAAATTCCTTTTCAGAATTATTAACGAAATCTTTGAGATCCTTAAAGTTTTTATCGTATATCTTAGAGAAATTTTCAATTTCAGAGATGACTGAATTTAATTGATTTTCAAGATTTTCTTTCTCTTTGATAAGGTTTTCAGACGTATCCTGAAATTCTTTTATCTTATCAAGATACTCATTTAAATCTGAAAGAGAAACATCATCAATCATCTCAGACAAGTTCTCAACCTTAGTTTTTGATTCTGCCATGTTTATAAACATATAGAATTAAATAATTATTTTTTATAACTATTAAACAATTTTAACACATGCTTATATTTATTGAAATTTTCGTTTCATAACTTTTTCAATAAATAATTATCTCTCATATTATTTACTTCCTTTCTCATATTTTTATCATCAATCTCCCCTACCTTTTCAGTAATATCATTGTACATTGTATCAATAACAATATCAAGATTTTTATTTTCTCAATATGATTGAAGAATTGAATCTAATATACTAATATTATCTGAACTCATATAGTTATCAACTATCCTTTTTATATTCTGCTCTGCCAAATCTTTTCTAGTTTCAATTTTAAGACAGGCATCAATTAGTAAAGCATTAAGTCATGAACGTCCTGAATCAAGAACCTTTTCTACATCTCAACTAATATTTAAATTATTCTTTTCAGTAGACTTTAATATATCCAACATATCATTTACTGAAGAATCTGATCAAACTGAGCTCAAGAAATCACTTAATTTATCTCTAAACCTAATCATTCATATATCTTTCTTCGTGTATTCTTTTAATTTTTTTTCATCATCTTCAGATATCTCTTCTCATCTCAATTTTCTCTTAAATATTGAATTTATTGATTTTAATTTTTTATCTGTAATTAAGTTTCATCTAACAACATCGTAATGTTCTGAATCTTTATTACATCACGAACAGAATCAACATTTTCATAAATTAGCTTCAGTAGTTCATAATAATCTACGAAGAATTTGTCATCTAAAACATTCAGATAAATCATCTCATTGATCTGACAATTGTATAGAATTATACAAGTGTATTAATTGCTGTAATCTTCAGTATTCAACATCTTTATATATTTTCTTTAGTAACATATAAAGAGCTTCAGCAAAAAGATACAAATCCTTATTTGATCATGTAGCATTCCTTAAAATTTGTTCATCATGGTTATCTAATATGTCTCAATTAATCTCTCAAACCTTATCCAATAAGAAATTTAATACAATGTCTTTAAGTTTAGAATTTTCAACTCATGTTAAGAATATCTTAAATTTTCAACTCTTATAGTTTTTATAATATTTCTTAACAATTCACATACATAAAAGCCTATATATTAATTTTTCCTCATCAAAATCCCCTGTTGCAGAAACTTCAATAGTTCAAGATTCTCATTCAATATTATCTTTATAGAAAAGAAAAGTCTGCCAAAATTCTGTAAGATCGCTTGAAAATCACGACGTTACATTATTCATCAAGAAATCTTTAATTTCTCATCTTTCTCACTTATAATCTATAAGTTTTGTATCTATAAATTCAGGAACTCAAAATTTATTATCTATCATTAAAGGATTTTTTATCATACATAGTTGTCTTGCTAGATCACACATAGGACTACTATCATACGGACACTTTTTGTATTTAAGACACTCCTCTGATTTAATACATTCTGGCATTTGCATATTACTAAAGTTATTAGTGTCTTCCATACATTCATCACATGGTCATGCGAAAAGAATAACACTATGGGCATGTTCTTTATTTCTTCACGCTCTTCAGATTTCCTGATAATATTGTTCTAGACTAGATGATAAAACATAATGAATAACAAAGCTGATATTAGGTTTATCTATTCACATTCAGAATCACTTTGTCGAAACTAGAGTAGATAAATCATTGTTTTTAAACGCATCCTGAATAGACATTCTTTGTCAATCCCATAGCTTCTTCAACGAATCTTTAATATAAATATCTTTTGAGTTAACAGATTCAGAAAACTCTTTTGAAATATATACATTTTGAATTTCGTTTTGTTGAGATCTATGAAATGTATTCTTACATTCATTACATCATCAACCAACTCAATTATATTTTACATCACTTTTTGTAAATAAACCTCAACAACAAGCTTTTCTCCAATTTCAATCTCTATCTTTTGGTAAATAAAATGTAAACTTTTCACATTCACCACAATATAAAATATATTTTTTTGAAGCATTATAAACTATATCTCAAGATCCACATTCAGGACAAACTTCATATGTTAACGAATCTGGAATCTCTGAAAAATAAAACATAAAATCATCTTTATGTTCAGGAATTTTATTAACAAGGAATCTGTAAATATCAAATGCTGTACTTGATATTGCTGCTTTTGCGGTCTTACTTTTTATAGGTCAATAAATTGTAAACACCAATCATCATCTTGAAAACTTTCATTCTTCATTTTGCTCAAATATACTACGATAATCTCTTTTTTCTTTTTCTGCAACATTTCTTAAAATTTTATCCATCTTGCCTCTCATATATTCTAACAAGACATTACGTTTATCTTCTCGAGAATTTACTGGAATTATTTCCATACTTATATTCGTCCTATTTATCGAGCTTTCTTCAATATATCTTTCTATTCATAGAAAATTTATAATATCATTTTTTGCCATTGGAGATGCTGTTGCTGTTAGAGCTAGTACAGGAATTTTTCTATCACTTGTTCTTATACTCTCAACAAAGAATCATAAATTCAAGTATGAAAACCTGAAATCATGCCCCCATTCACTTAAACAGTGAGCTTCATCTACGGTAAAAATTGATATATCATCAATGTAATTATCTAATATTTCATTTACATCTGCCTCAATTTGGAATCTTTCTGGAGCAACATAAAGAAGCTTCAAATTTCATGATTTCATTTTAAGTAATTCTTTCTCTTTTGATTCTTTACTTAATCATCAATGAATTCTAGCAACAATATTTTCTAATCCAAAATTTTTCATATTCGCATATTGATCTTCCATTAATGATTTTAATGGGGATACAACAATTGCTGTTCATGATAACAAAATAGAACTTAATTGATACATAAGAGATTTTCATCCTCATGTAGACATAATTCAGAGTGTATTATTACCCTTTAGAATACTTGATAATATTTCAAACTGTCATCCCCTCTCCTCTATATGTCAATTAACAGACTTTGTATGTTCTTTTTTCAAATCTTCATCAAATATTTCTAATAAATTAACAGAATCCTGTCTTTCTTCTGAAAAACGATCAAACTTAGATCAATTTTTATCCTTTTCTCAAAAATATCTATACATAAAATATCTTAAGTTAGATCTTGTTGGATTCTTAACGAAAATAGTTCAATGATCTTTAGTAACAACTGTACTATTTCACTGTATATCTTTAGTATCTATTATATAGATATCTTCTACTTTTGATAAAGTATCTTTATCTGATTGAGGATTTATATTATGATCAATTAATCATAAATCATACTTTTCTGCTTTATCAATTATTTCAATGCTAATTCTTGATTTAGGATATCATCAATTTTCAAGAAAATTAATCTCCTTAAAAACTTCTCAATACATTTTAGATTCCCAGTATTTGACGATGCTTTTATATTCTTTTTCTTTTGTATGAAATTTAATATTTAAGTTATTTTTTCAAATTCATCGTAACTCAATAGAGTTGATATACAATTCAAAAAAATCAAGAAATCATAATAAATAACCTATTCATTTTAAATCAAAATATATATTTAATTCAGATTTTTCTGATAAATCTGGAATCCTGTTTAAAAGAAATTTTTGCATAGATAAGAACTTTTTTGTCTCATTTTCCAGATATACTCACTTATCTTCATGTGTTATTTCTCAATCACTATATTCATCATCAAAAATATATTTTCTAGTTACATCTTCACTTAAATTCCAAAAATAATCATCAAAGAATCTGTTAAAGTATTTAGATACAAAAAAATTATTTCAAACAAATAATAAGTTATTCATAATTTTTTGTAAATTATTAGCCATTCATACCTTACTAATATAAATTGATTTTAACTATCTGATACTCTTTCCATTACAAACTGTAAGAATCATTTTCAATCTTCTTCAAGATCTCAAAGGAACTTAGAATAGAATTTTGATTTCATTTTCTCTGGATTACTCGATTTCATAATTCTTTCTATATTTTTTTCATCATTATGATGGGCATAGAAATTCCTAAATCTTCTAAATTGGTCAAGTGTCACAACATAGAAATTTCATTTTATACTTCATCAATAAGATTCTGAGTCCAAAAATCACTTTAACATATTGAACTTTATTTTATTATCTTGATCCTCCAATTGTGCAATTAAATCAAGATGATTATATTCTTGAACTCGATTAATGAACCTAAACATTTCATATATCTCTAATGATTGATTCTTTAATAACTTTAATACTATTGGTCATTCATCTGAATTTAAATCATATTTATCAGGATTCCATTGAACAAACTTTGATATTTCATCAAATAAACTTTTAAAATAAGATGAAAATAAATTATTTATACTCCATGTAATTGATCAAATATCATACCAAGTCAGATTTTCTCAATCTTTATACTTTGAAAGAATATCAAGATGATTTTCCAAGATTTTATCTCACTTTATCTTAAGAGATTTTTTAATCTGAGAAATATAATCTTTATTATCTGTTTGAACAATTGATATATCTATTTTATTTGAAATTTCTTCTAATCTCTTATCAATATCTATCGTATTTTCTATAATTTTTTGTTGTTGCTTTGTCTTTTCCAATATACGAGAAACTTCATTTTTAACCGTAGCTTTTTCTTCTGTATTTGTTTCATCTGCACTAAATGTTTCATCAAGTATATCATCAATTGATTTACCGTTTCATAAAATAGAATTATACATTATATCATTCTTTATTTTTTCTTTTTTAACTTCTGATCTACTTTCTTCAACTTCTTTAAAAAGATCTGAAAATTTTATTTTCCTAAAAAAATAGGGAGAATCTATAAGATCAATTCCATAGCGAAATCCTAAATCATTATTAATTACTTTGTAGGCCATTGATTTATTAGATAATAATACTCTATATCTTTTATCATTCCTTTACAAATAATCAAGATTAAATGACAAAAACAAGTAATATATATTTTATACTTAAAACCAAATAAACTTGAAGATTATACACGAAAAATTAAAAGATAATGATTTATTTTTACAGTATACTACAAAGCCACAAATGGAATCCAGCATAAAAACATTCAGCAATCCAAATATATTCACATCTGAAGTTTACGTCATCACATACAATAATACTGTAATCGTTATCGATCCATGATTTTATGATTGAGATTTCAAAGAATATCTAGCTAAACTCTGAAAAGTTGATTCAATTTTACTAACTCATGGACATTGAGATCATATTAGATGTGTTGATAAAATAGTTGAAGACTACCCTAACGCTAATGTTTATATCCATCATTTCGATAAAGAATTATTAACCAATACTGAACTAAACTGCTCTTTTTTGGTTTGAAGAGAAGCTATAGAAATAAAATCTGATGTAAATTTTATCGAGCAGTGAAATTATAATTTTTGAGAATTACCAGCCCAGGTAATTCACGTCCCATGACATACTGACTGATGTGTAATGTATTATTTTGAAAAACTATCAGCATTATTCCTTTGAGATACTGTCATGGGTGATAGCATATGAACTCTACGCACTCCAACATGAGACATAAACAAAATGCAAGCTTCACTATGAAAATTCAAGCATTTATGAATCGATACTTGAACTTTATGCTATCCATGACATTGAGAAGCTATGACCTATTGAGAGATTCTCAGAATTAATCCTTTCTTAAAATGAAATTTCTAATTGTTTTTCATTTGATATATTATTGTTATTTATTTTAGATATCAGAGCAAATCTAAGAAAATCTGATTTTTATTTTTTTATAGTATGTATAAATGGATGTAAAAGAATTGTATGAGAAATGTGATAATTGTGAAAGAAATGAAGTTAGAGATATTGTAAATTTGTGTAAAACATGTGTGTATAATGTTTTAAGAACTAGATTAGAAGCAGGTAATAAAAATCAAGAAGAAAACGAAAATCAAGAGAAATAGTTCTATTGTGTGTAAAATATTAGCGTGTTTTTTGTTTGGATGATTTTTTTAATTATTTTTTCAAATTAAAAAAAAGAGTAGAAGTGAATCTACTCTCCCAGATGGGATGTAAATTATGTAAGGTGCCTTGGTCATGAAGCAACATTAGCTATTAACTAATGAAGTATCTCATGCTTTAGGCTGACCTAAAGTTGAAGATTCCATGAGATAGCAAACTCAAATGAATTTTATCAGATAGAGAAATAAATCTCTAAGAGAGCGGGATATATCCTCATTTAAGACCTTCTCTCAAATGATTGTTAAGATTTGTATCCAGCAACATATGAATCTAAATGTCTTGGCATTGTTTTCTAATCATTGCCCTTATAAGATTTAAATACTCCATAATAGGCTGATAAGGTTACAATAGTAGGTAATTCTATCATGCTTATCACTATTTTAAAGCGGAATAGATAAATATAAGAAACTCATAAGAGATAACTAGAATCGATTTTCAATTGAACTAATAATTGTTTAAATTATTAGCTAGAGAACCTTAATCTTTGGAAGGTATTCTCAATGAAAATATCGACCTTAATAACCGCTTCACAAGATCTACCAAGGTAGAAGAGGAAATTAGTTATATATGTAGGATTCATACATAACAGTATAGAATGATTTGCACATTCAGCGAGATTATTAAAGCAAATGAAGTACATTTACCAGTTACATAATTTGTGAAAGAACTCATCTGTATCAACATGAACTTCTTAAATCACTTATTCATGATGACGATATAATTATAATCAGAAAATTTTTTTTGTCAAATTTTTGAGGACTTTTTTATCAAAAGCTTTGCTAGTTGCTAACTGGCATTTTAAAGATGCTTCGAAAAAAAGTTCAACTTTTTTTCACTTTTTTTTATTTTTTTTGAAAATTTTTTCTTTTTTTTGAAAAAAAGATGCCAAGAAATTCTCAGCATCTTTAAGTCACAATATCACTTATGCAGTTTAGTCTTTGAAAAGACTATTAACATCTTCATTAGCTAAATTCGAAGCTAGGGCATAATAAGCTTCCTTAGCGAGTTCTCTACCTAAATCAGTTAAGTGGTATCTTGGTTGCGAAAGTGAGTCAATACCCATACTACAAATGATGTTTGTTGTAGCAAAATAGTCACTCAAACTTGGATGAATATCAGCTAAATCAGATAAATATCCAGTTGAATTCTGAAGGACATACCAATACCCTTTAAGCAATTTTTCGTCAGGAATGTTGATCATTGTTTAGTCTCCTTTTTTGCTTGTTAGATAAACCAAATTCCAATCATGGCGATTAAGAAGAATAGTTCCCATACTATAGTGGGCCATTTCTCCTTGTCATTGAATCCTAATTTGGCAAAAATGATACACATCATTAGAAATACCGCATCGATGATAACTTTCATGACAATTGTTCCGGTAGTCATTTCATTTTCCTCCTTTCTTTTTTTATTTTTGTGATTTTAGTTTCACTTTTTTACTGATTAATTTCTGGTGTACACATAGCAATATATAATACTTTAGCATCTTGTTCACCTTTTTC
>Ga0247608_10005698_pt1 | contig 13389 bp, 16 predicted proteins | sample 176DNAGHGlowgp2_FD_193490 | JGI IMG/M metagenome (GOLD analysis project Ga0247608, IMG submission 193490) | Sheep rumen microbial communities from Palmerston North, Manawatu-Wanganui, New Zealand - 1766 DNA GHGlow gp2 | ecosystem: Host-associated > Mammals > Digestive system > Stomach > Rumen ...
GGTGTGAAGTCGATGCTCCCGGACATGGGGATGCCGCGCGTTTCGATGGACGTGCTGCCTCCGGTATAGGACGGGATGGTGTAGGCGAGGTCCCGTAGGCCGGATTCCGAGACCGGGAGGACGCTCCGCATGTCGCCCATGTTCACGAGGGCGTAGACCGTGTATGAGCGGTCCCGCGTAAGGGTGAGGGCCATCGGGGAGAGATCACCGGTGAAGTGTCCCGAGGCGTCGAGCACCCCGCCGCTGTAGGCTGCGAGGGTGACGCAGGTCGTCTTCGTCTCGATGTCCGGTGCGGTCAGGACCGAGCGCGTGAGGACCGCCCATTGTGAAGTCATGCCGGTGGTGAAGGACACCGAAACGGCCCGTTCCCCTTCGGGGTCGGCCTTCTCCGTGCAGGCGGCAAGGCCGACAAGGAAGAGAAGGAAAGGTATGATTCTTCTGTTCATAGGCAGCCGGATCATTGTTCGATGAGTTGGAAGACGGCCCCTTCCTCCCATCCAGAGACGGAAAGGGTCACGAGCCCGAGGACCAGGTCGATGGTGACGTAGACGTCCTGCAGCTCCTCCGAGCTCCAGTCGTATCCGAGGCGGGCGATGTACTCCCCAAGCGGATACGACCCGGCAGGGGCCCCGTCATGGCGGAGGCTGAGGGACAGCGAGTCGTCGCTCTGCCGGGGGATGCGGAACCGGACGATGCGTTCGCCCTCCGCGGCCCTGCCTTCCCAGCGGAAGCCTCCGGGGATGGGGGCGAACGTATGGAGGTCGAATCCGCAGGAGCCTCCCTCGACGAGGAAGGCGAAGCGGCGCATCGCAGCGGCGTCCTTCCGGATGTCCAGGTGGACGGTGGCGAACTGCTTCCGGAAGACGACCTCCGCCCGTGCCCGCTCTCCGGAGGCGTCGACCACTTCGTGGAAGGCATACAGGGAGTCACACTGCTCCCCGAAGGGGATGGTGAGCCAGTGCCCGGCGACGGTCGCGAGGCGCAGTCCCCACCAGGAGGCGAGGGTCACCATCCCTTTCTTCACGGGTTTGGTCCACGCTTCCGGGAAGTCCGCCGGGTCCACCGCGACGTGGCAGACCTCGACGTCGCGCCAGAGTGAGATGCCCACCTCTCTTGTCGTACTGTCCTGCGGCAGGACCACGTCGAGATAACAGGGGCATGGGACGCGGTCCTCCTTCACGCTGCACGAGCATGGAAGGAGGAGGGCGGCGGCGAGGACGTAGGCGGCACGCACGGAGACGGTCTTCGGGAAGATGGACATGGGTGTCAGATGGTTTCTGTAACGGTGACGACGGTCCAGGGGTTGACGGTGATCTCGAATCCCTGGTCGAAGCCCACGATGGGCTTCTCCTCGTCGATGTCGTCGTTCGAGTTCGGCTCGTTCCCGTCATCCGGGTTACCCAGGCGGGTGATGGTGACGAGGGAGATCTCGTAGGACTTGTTGCTCTCCAGGGCGGGAAGCGTGATCGGGTAGTCGTACACGACGCCGGCGACCTCGGCCTTGATCACGAGCCGGGCGGCACGCGGGGTCCAGGGACCGCCGATGGCTGCGGCGTTGGAGTTCGGCATGGAGTAGAAGTAATGGGCCTCGGAGTCGGTGGCGCCGGAGGCGACGGTCTTGTTGACGGCGTCGTAGGTGAAAGCCCCGAGGTTGTTCGCCGCCTGGTAGCCGCGGCGGTTGTACCACTTGCTGACGGAGTAGGAGCTGCCGTGGCCGAAGTCGACGTCACCCGCGACGTTCGTCAGGTAGACGGACAGGACCTTGAAGGAGGCCGCCTGGGCGGGGTTCGTCAAGGCGTTCTTGATCCCCTTCAGGACCACCCTGGCCGCGAGGCGGTCGACGGTGATCCTCACGTTGCCGTCCTTCTGGAGCGTCTCGCTCTTGGATCCGATCATCTGGAAGTTGGAGATCTCGGCCGCGAGGTTCGACACGGTCGCGAGGAGATGCGTCTTGGTGGACACCGACGCGAGCGCCGGGGCGTTCACCACGGCCCAGATGTCACGCGTGCCGGCGGTGCAGCTGACCGTGGCGGTCAGCGAGCCCGAACTGGAGCCGTAACCGTCGAGCTGCTCACCGTTGAAGACGAAGATCTGAAGACTGTTCACCTTCGCCTCGGAGCTGGTGGAGTTGGAGGTGACGCCAGTGACGCGCGTCTCGGGGGCGCCGGAGCCCTCGACATCAACGACGATGCGGATCTTCTCGGCAGTAGGAGCAGCGGGGGAATCGTTCTTGCTGCAGGACACGGCTGAGGCAGCCAGTACTGCACCGAGAAGGATGAGGCTGTGATGTTTCATGACAGTACGCGGTTAGATGGTGATCGTTCCGAGGTTCAGTCCGAGCTCCCATTCGGCGACGGTGATCTGGGCGGTCGCCTCGCCGGTCTCGATGGGCCTGTAGGGGACGTCGCCCGGACGCCGGGTGAGGACGATCTCTTCGATGGAGTAGGTCTTGTTGCGCTCGAGCACCGGGAGTTCGATGGGATAGTAACCCCGCTCACCGTCGAGGGTCACGTCTACGACGAGCATCGTGTGGCGAGGGGCCCACTGGTCCTCGTAGGTCTCGGCCTCTACCGGGTTCGGATACGGATAGAAGGCGTGTTCGACGGTGTAGGGATTGCCGTTGGAAACGGTGACCCCCTCAAGGCCGTCGTAGAGGAGCTCATCGAGGGTCGTGTCCTCGTGCCCCAGCTTGTTCAGCCAGTTGACGGGAGCGGCGGCGCTCACGGCGTAGTTGTTGTCGGCGGCGACGTTGATCAGGTAGATTCCGTTGATGGTGAGAGCCTTCTCGGCCATGGCGTACTTGAAGTCAGTGGAGATCTTCGCCACGCTCACGCGGGAGACGATACGCCTGACCGTGATGGCGACGGTGCCTCCGTCGACGATCTCGCCGGTGGTGGACCCTGTCATGACGAAGGAGTTACGGCCGTTGTCGGACAGCAGAGAGCTTCGTTCCTCGAGCTGGGTGGCGGTGGTGATGTCGGCCATCGAAGGGGCGTTCACCACGGCCCAGACGGTCCGGACCCCGGAGGTCGCAGATAGGGTGGCGGTCATTGCCGCCCCTGCGGCCTTGTAGTCCTGCAGGGCGCCCGTCTCGTCGAAGACAAAGACCTGGAGGTCATTGACCTTGGATTCATCGGCGTAGGTGGTACCGGTGGCCCTTGTCGAAGGCGCGCCCTGTATGGACACGTTGAAATCGACGGGCCGGCCGTCAGGGAAGGTAGCGGCTCCGCGGTCCTTGTTGCAGGAGAGGAGCGAGGTCGCCGCAGCAGCGGCGAGAAGGAGAAGGGTTGCTTTTCTCATGGTAAGATAAATGTTATAGGGTTTGTTAGATCATGAAGTCGGGTTCCGTGTTACGGGGCCTGCTCCGGCGGGTCCTCTACGGCATTGAGGCCGTAGAGACGGATGAGCGCAGATATCTCCGGGTCGAGGTTGCCCCGGTGGACGTAGGACGGCTCCTGGGCGCATGAGCGCAGGAAGCACTCGACGGCCCCCCGCTCGTCACCCTGCCGGGCGAGAACGATCGCAAGGAGGTAGTTCACCTGGGGTGTGCGTTCCAGGCGGGTGAGGATGTCCAGGGCACTCGCGTTGCGCCCGGACGCCACGTACGCCACGGCCGCGTTGTAGTCGCGGTAGGGCCCGAGCACCCTGACGGCCCCGTCGTAGTCCATGTCCCGGAGCATCTGCACACCCCTCATGTAGTCCGTGTCCAGCTCCGTCGTGTGGACCGTGTCCTTGACCATCCCCTTGCGGTGGAGATGGAACGCGAAGTCGACGACCCTCAGTTTCGGGTAGAGGCTGTCCGCGAGGTGGCGGTAGTAGTCACGTCCCCGCATGGCGGCCTCCCTCGCGTCGGGATCCCTCATCCCCGAGAGGGAGAAGTAATGCTCCTTCTGAGCGGCGGAAAGGAGGGTGTCCCTCAGGACGAGGCGGTCCAGGAGGTCCCAGTTCTCGGGGACGCTGCGGGTGACGAAGCGGATCTCAGGTGCCCTGTCCCGGGCGGCGGTCACGCGTCCGTTCTCGTCGATGGAGAAACCGCCGTCCCGGACTGAACCCTTCCTCCAGTCCTTCATGAAGGCCCCGAAGTAACGGGACACGGCGTCGCCGCGGCGCCTGGAGAGGCCCCCGTTGAGCGCCCACGACCCCTCGGGGGAGGCGTTGGCCGTGACCACGATCGAGTCGAGGTCGAAGGTCTCGTCGGAGAGAAGGGCGGAGAGGTTGTCCTTCACGAACCCCGTCTGGGAGAGGTTGTCGCCGAGGGCGGGATCGATGTCGGAGCGGCCCTTCGCGAACTCGATGCGGTAGGAGGCGTTCGCCTCCGCGCGGCGGCTCACGATGCGGGTCTTGTATCGCTCCGTCCCGTCCGCGAACGAGCTGACGGAGCTGATATAGAAGGTGAGGGGCTCACTGCGGGGCATGCGGTAGACGAGCCGGTCCTCCTCCATGATGTCCCCGGAGAGGACGATGTCGACCCGGCGCAGCCTGGGTCGCGTCGCGACCGTCTGGACGTACTCGTAGACGAAGTCCCCGTCGAGGTTCCTCACGACCGTGTCGAGGCGGATCCCCTCGGTCTCGATGGGCGCCTTGACATAGCGGCGGAACATACGCTCCCGGGACGCGATGCGGCGGCGGTTGCGCCGCACGGCGATCCGGTCCGTGTAATGCTCCAGGGCCTCCCGCTCGGACACCCCGTAGGCGGAGAGGAACTGCTGGTCCGTCACCTCGGAGGAGTCCGCCTTGAAGGCGAAGACCTGGGGGATGTTACGCTCCAGGAAGAGCTCAAGCTGGCCGATGTCGATGAAGCGGGTCGTGTCAGAGACGATCTTCGAAAGGAACCGCTCGTACTGCTCGTACCCCTTGAGCTGCGCCCTGCGGTAATCCTCCCCGGTGACGATGATCCCGTCCAGGCGGAGGCTGTCCTCCATGATGTACATGTCGGGGGTGAACCGGAGCTGCCAGGCGAGGTCCTGCATCTGGTGGGGGACGATGATCTGGAACCGGAGGTCCACCCGCCCGCCGCGTTCCGCGACGTTGCGGAACCGGGCCGTGATGACCGCAGCGTCGATGACGTCCGTCGCGACCATCTCCCCGGTCTCGTTATCCCGGACGGCCTTCATGATGAGGATCTCCTTCCCGGTGTCGTCACGGACGGTGAGCGTGTCGCGGCGTGCCCTACGGTACTCCGGCTCCGGGAGCGGGTCCCCGCCCGGAAGGACGAGCTGCGGGGCGAGCCCCCGGCGGCGGATGTCCTCCGCCTTGCGGGACGTCCCGCAGGAGACCATGAGCACGGCGGCGGCGAAGAGGGCCGCCAGGACCGTTATGATTGTTCTACTTTTCATCACTCGTTTCGTTTGAGGGGCTATCCAGGGCAGCCATGGTGTCAGCCGGGGCGGAGGAGTCCTCCGCGGCGGAGAGGATGCCGTATTCGCTTTCGACCGCCTCCCCGAGGGCGCGGACGGACTCCCTGACGCTCCGGTGCTCCGACGGGTGTATCCACTCCGCGACGGTGCTGCCCGCCCCGAAGAGGACGAGGAGCCCGAGGACCGCCAGCCCGAGGAGGGACCGGTTGTCCGCGAAGGGAGCCTTTTCCTTGTTTCCGTCTTCCATCGTCTCAGAAGATAAATATGACAGACAGCATCACGTCGTCGGGGAGGATGAACGTCTTCGTCCCGCTATCCCTGACGGTGCCGCAGGTAGGGCACGCATAGGTGGTGTAGCGGGTCGTCCCGCCCCAGAGGCCAAGACCGAACTCGATGTTCCAGTTACGGTGGATCATCCTCGTGTAGCCGACCGAAAGCCCGGCCCCGAGGGCCTCGCCCTCCTCAGTGGCGGGGGAGACAATGCCGCCGCGGTTGTACTCCATCCACTGGCCGCGGGCGCCGACCCACCAGCCGGAGTAGACGTACCAGGGCCACCAGCGGATCCCCGCGTGGTAGGCCTGCTTGCGGTTCTGCAGCTGGTCCTGGCGCTCGAACTCCTCCTGTGCGGCTGGGACCGGCTCGTCCACGAGCGCATCGATGGCTGCACGGGGAACGGGACGGATCGTCCAGGGGTTGTACCGGAAACCGGCGTGGAGGGTGAAATGGCGCGAGAGGGCCGCACCGGCCTCGAGGTTGGCGGTCCCGAGGTCGGCCCAGCCGACGATATTCGTCGATACGCTGTACTGCTGGGCGGAGGCCCTGCCCGGGAGAAGGGACAGGGCGAGCGCCGAGAGCAGGAGGATTGACAGGGTCCTTGACATCATGTATCGTTCTCTAGAAGTTGATCCTTATGCCTGCCGATCCCCTCAGCGAGAGGGTCTCCTGACGGGTGGCCAGTCGCACCGGGAGGGAGACGGCACCGACGAGCGCGACCTTCCTCGCAAGGAAGAGCTCCGCCTCGAGGGACGGCTCCAGCCCGTAGGTGAATCCCGAATGCGGGGACGCGGCCTCCGCCTCCTCCTTCGTCCAGGAGGAGGACGTGCCGGAGGCGGTGTCGTCCCTTATGACCTCCTCGGCCGCACCGAGGGCGTCGTCGAAGTCGATCCCGATGAACGCCCCGGCTCCCCCGTAGAGGGACAGTGACCGGCTCCTCGTGGCAGCGATCCGGTAGAGCCACGACCCTGAGGCCGTGAAACTGCCTGCCGCCTCCCCGGCGGGTACGATGCAGCGGATGCCTCCGGCCCATCGCGCGCTGACGGTGTAGCGTCCCGCCTCGATCCCGAACCCGGGATGGCTTCCCGCTGAAGGCGAGAGGGTGGCTGTGCCGAGCGCGGTCGCGTACCACTGGGAACGCATCGTCCGCTGGGCTCCGGCCGGCGGGGAGACGGTGACAAGAAGGAGCGATGCAGCGAGTACCGCCAGACGGTGTGACAGAGGCCTCGTATATATTGGTCTTTTGCTGTTCATTCTTGTGATATTTCGGATACTGCTTAGAATATTGAACGGTTGCAAAAATAAGGAAGTTTTTCGAAACTGCAAAGAATTTTGATTATAGGACTTAATAAATTGAATATTTTTACATATTTTTGCGGCAGAAGCCACCCTTTTACCCATGTCATCGAAGTCCATTTCAAAAAAGAGCAGCCCCCTCCCGCCTTCGCTCCGGCAGGGGAGGGCCGTCATGCGACAGAGCGTCGAGATGACTTTCGCGCGGTATGACTACACAGCCATCGAGAAGCGGATCCGGTATGCGCTTACATACCTGGCCTTCATGGAGGGAAAGGGGAAGGGCGGGGAGGACACCCCGCTCGGGAGGGTGGAGATGGACGAGTACCACCAGCGGTACGTCACCGTTCCGATACGGGTGCTGATGGGATCGTCACGCTCGCACAACTACGACGACATCCGGGAATCCGTGGACAGCTTCAACGCCAAGACCGTCTGGATACCGGACGGTGAGGGGGGATGGTTCAAGGCCTATCCCCTCGTCGCGGCGTACGTCCGCAAGAGCCGCGGGAACATCATCCTTAAGATCGACCGGTCCGTGTGGCACTGTTTCGCCAGCGAGTCACGGCACTATACGGAGTTCGACGTCCTCCAGGCGATGCAGTTCCGTTCACCCCTGACGATGCGGCTCTACGAGATAGCCAATACGCTCACCCGACCCTCCGAGTTCCAGGTGTCCTTCCTCAGGGATATCTTCTGCCTTGATGCCACATACTCAGACACCGGACAGTTCCTCCGGACGCTGCGCCGCTCTCTCTCCGAACTGGAAAAGGGTGATGTCGCCATGGACCTGGAGTGTCTGAGGGGGAATCCCTCGTCGAGGCGGATAACCGCTCTCCGGCTTTCCCCGAGGGCAAACTATGAAGGGAAGGAGCGTGAGGATGCCATCCACAGGACGCTCCGGCGTCATGGGTTGTCTTGGCTTCTGAGTCCGGTAGATAGGACGGCGCTCCGGGAGGCAGGATTCAGCCACGAGGACATCTGCCGTAACATCGTCCTCCTGAAGGCTGCCGAAAGGATTCTTGACGGGAGGAAATACGGTGAGAACCTCTTCGCGGCCAAGGTTCAGGAACTGATGGCCGAGTCCGCTGCCAAACAGAATCCGAAGGGGTGGATCATCGCCGCCCTGAAAAGGATAGTGAGGACTGCTGATTGAGCTATAGTGATGCTAGGCTGCCATCAAATCAATCCGATTCCATGGCCAGCCTCTTCCTCAATAGTTTTCCCATTTCTGGCAGAATGCTTTCCCATTTTTGGCAGAATCATTTCCCATTTTTGACAGGATGGATTCTTCTAACACCATGAAAATCATTGCAATAGAATCTGGAGGAAAGCTCCATGTTAAGAATATGTTAATAAGCGCACGTGTACGCGCTATGTGCACGCGCGAGGCGTGCTTGATGAAAGAAAAAAACGGACTGTCTCAAGGAAGGGGGATCATCCCCAGCGTTCCTTCATCTCTTCGATGGCCGGGGCATATCCCAGCTCGGCCGACTTTCCTATCCAGTATTTCCCGGAGACCGGATCCGCCGCAAGACCCTTGCGGCCGCACATATAGATCTTCCCGAGCTCGTGCTTGCTGAAGGCTGACTGGGTGTCGTCTCCTTCTGCGGCCTTCTTCAGGATATCCATCCCTTTTTCCGGGTCATACCAGGGCTTGTCGTCCATCATGTAGGCAAGCCCGTAAAAGGTGACGGCTTGGGGCATCCCGTACGATGCGAGCTTCTCCAGCATCTCCAGTTGGGTGGTGACTTCCCCGGTGGACTCCGCCGCCCTGAGGTCCGAGATGATCTGGCCCATGAGGGTCAGGAAATCCCTGGTGAACTGCGCCTGCTCCCTATCTGTCTTACTGCGTTTCATGGATCGGTACATCTTATTGCCGTTACAAAGGTAACGATTATATGCTGCCGATGTCATCTGGAAGGGAGCTAGATGAATAAGGGAAGTTCACTATCCCTTTTTCATCAAGAGAAAAGCGATGGCAAGGAAGCCGGGGTACCATCAGCCTTTGGATACCAGATCCCGGAGGAGATCGATCCTCTCCCTTGCTTTCAGCGGCCATAGGGGCAGTCTCTTCATCGCCCCCTCCATGTCAGTCTCGTTCTGGATGAACATGATTTCGGCGGAGCCTTCACCCAGGGCCATCTTCAGTCTTTCAAGGATGGCGGATATCTGCTCATCGGCAGGGAGCAGATCTTCCAATCTCCCCGTGATCTGAACGAGCGCGTAGACCTCCTCCTGGACGGCGGGGCTGAGTGACATGTCCTTGTTTTCGACGAGGGCCTTCGAGTCCTTCAGCCATTTGTCACAGATGGCGGATAACTCCTCCAGCATGCGGGCGGATTCTGAGTTGCCGGGTTTCTTCTTGAAGAGTGAGAGAAAGCCTTTCATAAGCGATGTCCTTTGATTCTTTTGCCAGATATAACCATTGAACGAAATCTATTTTCATTTGCAGGGATTCATACCAGGTCCCGCCCTGCGCAAGGAAGAGGCGGACAATCTCCACCGGCAGGCATGCCCCTCCGGGCAGCGGCCTTGCGGCCGCCGCGGTTGTATTCTCCACCTTCCTCCTTGCCTCCTCCCGCCGTTTACGGTATGCAACGTAATTCTTCGGGATTGAGGGAGACGCGTCTCCCACAACCCTTGAATTCAGTTGCAAAGTTAAACGGCTCCGCTCCTGGAGGATGCCGTCAAGTCAAACCTCACAATCATCCAATCATGGAAAAGAGCACCTACAAAATCAAGGGGAAGGAGTACAATGTCTTTCCCCTGCAGGCATCCTGGGGACCGGTCAGCCTGGTCTTCATGAAGGAGAGCTACCTGGACGGGACACTCGCCGTCGTGGCCGTGGATGTCTCCGACCGGGAGGAGCCTGAGCAGTTCGCGGTCCTGACGGTCAACCTCTGCGACCTGCGGCAAGACGGGAAGCTGGCTTTCTACGACGGAAACAACAGCGGAAGCTTGTTCTCCGAGCTGGTCCGACTCAATCTCGTGAAGCCGACGCCCGTATTCGCCCTGAGCGGCTTCTGCCGTTACCAGCTCTGCGAATGGAATACGGACTTGTTCACCGTCGACGGGGGAGGAAGGAGCCATGTCTGACAGCAGCGTCATCTCCCTCGCAAGGGGGCTCAGGAAGCTCGACCAGCCGGAGTACAGGAATGCTGACCGCCGGGTCAGGGAACTGCTGGAACAGGGGTATGATCCCGAGGAGGCACTCAAGATCGCCGGTATCGCCGGTTATGAAAACTGACGGATCATGGCGACATACGAGATCACATACAGGAGACGGCTTGTCAAGGACGGGCCGGTCCCGGTTTCCGTCGATACGCCCCTGAAAGCGGCCGACTATTTCAGGGACAACTGCTTCGAGGCGTCGGAGTTGTGGAGGGAGAAAGTCTTCGCCCTGTTCGTTGACCGGAGGAAAAGGCCGCTGGGGCATTTCCTCGTGGGTGTCGGAAGCGACACGTCCGTGACGATGGGATGCAAGCTCGTCGCGAAGGCTGCCCTCGACTGCTTCGCTTCAGGGGTCATACTGTGCCATAACCACCCGTCCGGAGACCCCCGTCCCGGGCAGGACGACATAAGGGAGACGGGCGCCCTCAAGAGGGGACTCGACAGCCTCGACATACAGCTCATCGACCATATCATCCTCGGGGAGAAGGCTTTCTTCTCATTCACGGAGGAGACAGAACACCCATACGGCAAACCATTAAAACGTCAGAGACATGGCTAAACACATCATTCTTGAGAGCGGCTGCCCGGTCAATATCGAGAGCGTCGCCTTCGCCTACCGGGAGGGGAATCCCTCCAGCGACCCGTCCTCCGTCGGGACCGACATGTTCGGCGCCCCGGTCGGAAGGCAGCCGGAGTATATCCATTACATGAAGGTCACGGGCATCGCCCGTCCCGTCCCCATCTCGGAAGCGGACTTTCGGAAGATTTGCGCCGCCGTCAGCGAGGACGGCGCGAAAAGGGACAAACTCCCTGAAGAGCTGTCCCGGCTCACCGCGATGATCCGGAACCTGTACGAACTGCTCAGGGCGCGCCTGAGATGACACGGAACCCCTCCTATCTTTTCATCAGACAAGACAATCCATAAAAAACAAAGACATGAAATTTACAATCGACACGGAGGCTGCGCTCAAGAGCCTCATCCCCCTCGCAAAGGTCATCCCTTCGAGGCCGTCCCTTCCCATCCTGTCCAATTTCCTATTCGAACTGGACGGGGATTCTCTCCGCATCACCGCCGCGGATGGTGAAATAACCCTGGCGACAGTCATGAAGGCGGAGGCGACGGAGGGAAGCGGCGGGGCCGCAGTTCCCGCCAAGATCTTCATGGACCTGCTGAGAACGCTCCCGCAGGGAGGCTTCACGGCTGAGATCGAACCCGGGAAAGGGATGACCTGCTCCTGGGAGAGCGGTCGCTCCACTCTTCCGGTCTTCCTCGCGGAGGATTATCCTGCTGCCTGCCGGCCTGAACCCGGGTCGGAGAAGACCGTCACGATGAACGGTGAGGACCTCTCCGCCGGCATCGCCAAGACCTCTTTCGCAGTGGCCCATGACGGAATCCGACCCGTCTTCGGGGGCCTTTTCTTCGACATCGACCCTGAAGGGTCGTCCATCGTCGCGACGGACACCCATAAGCTCGTGTGCCAGAACATCAGCACCCCCGGGGCCGATAAGGGCTCCTTCGTACTCGCCTCCAGGGCGGCCCGTATCCTCCGGGAGGTCGTGGACCGGGAGGAGGCGCTCTCGGTCAGTTACGATGACCGGTGCGTCTGTTTCCGGAGCGGGTCGTCGGAACTTCTGAGCGTACTCATCGCTGGGAAATTCCCCCCGTACAGGGGCGTCATCCCGGCCGGGAACGAGAATGTCCTGTCCGTCGGGAAGGCTACCCTCCTGGGTGTCCTCCGCCGGATGTGCGTCTGCGCGGACCAGCGCTCCTCGGTCATCAAGGTGAGACTTTCGTTCAATGAGATGACCCTGTCTGCGCAGGACCTGTCGATGGCAACCTCCGCAACGGAAAAGCTAGAGTGCGATTACGACGGGGACGAGATGGAGATAGGGTTCAAGGGTCCTTTCTTCATCGAGACCGTCGGCAGCATGGAGGCGGAAAACATCGAGATCCGGTTCAAGGAACCGAAGAAGGCCGTCCTCCTTCAGCCGTCTGCTGAGGAGAGGATGAACGAGCCATACGAGGCGGTCCTGATGCCGGTGCTCGTTGCTTGATGCAGAGTAACCGCCCCAGGTCAGTGCACCCCGGGAAACAGGCCGTTTCCCGGGGTGTTTTCTTCATGGTATCCATGCTGACTTACGACTGTAGTCTGCTCAGGAAATGGACGATCAGGTCCGGCCGGAGGAGGAGGGGGAACACCAGCCCGTACACGGCTCCCCAGAAATGAGCCGAGTGACCGATGTTGTCGGCGTTTTTCCTCGCTGCCCACCAGCAGTAGAGAAGATACAGCGGGGCGAAGATATACCCGGGGATCGGTATGGGGATGAAGTACATGTAGATGCCCATCTTCGGCTCGAAGAGGATGGACGCGAACAAGATGGCCGATACGGCCCCTGAGGCCCCGACGGCGCTGTAGTAGGGATCATCCCTGTATTTGACTAGGTCCCCGATGGTGGAGACCGCTATGGCACTCACGTAGAGGACGACATAGAGGATCACCCCGACGGTTTCCCCGAAGGCGGCTCCGAAATATTTCTCGACCACCTCCCCGAAGAAATAGAGGGTGAGCATATTGAACAGGAGATGTCCCCAGCCCCCATGGACGAGTCCGTAGGAGAGCATCCGGTACCATTTCTTGCGATGCCAGATATCGTATGCGCTGAACTTCAGCCTATCAAAAGGTAGAGTGCCCGTGAAGCATAGGATGCTCACAAGGCAGGTGATGACGATGATGGCGAGGTTGGCGGACATTTCAGCGTTGCAATCGACGGGTCATATCAGGATAACAAGGCTGCTGGAATCCTTGGCATCGCTCCTTCGCGCGTGCACACGAAGGCGGCCACTTCCGCGGCTCTCCTGTGTGCATTTTCGATGGATGATCCGTTCAAGAGGGTGCCGATGAAGGCTCCGGTGAAAGCGTCACCGGCGCCGACGGCGCTCACGACCCTTACCTCCGGGGTGCCCTGGAAGCTCTTCCCTCCCTTGTGGACGATCACGCTTCCGTCGGTTCCCTTCGTGAGGATGATCATCTTGAGGTGATAGGAGCGCATGAGCCTGCCGCAAAGGATTTCCTCCCCGGCCATCTTGTACCCGAGCAGGATGGTGACGGCGGACAGTTCCTCTTCGTTGAGCTTGAGGATGTCCGCACGGCGTAGGCTTTCCCTAATCGTGGCCTTGGTGAAATACCGCTGCCTCAGATTGATGTCGCAAATCTTCAGGCAGTCTTCCGGGCAGGCGTCGATGAACCTCCGGATGGTCCCTCGGGAATCCCTATTCCACTGGGCAAGGGAT
>Ga0247608_10005703_pt1 | contig 13378 bp, 23 predicted proteins | sample 176DNAGHGlowgp2_FD_193490 | JGI IMG/M metagenome (GOLD analysis project Ga0247608, IMG submission 193490) | Sheep rumen microbial communities from Palmerston North, Manawatu-Wanganui, New Zealand - 1766 DNA GHGlow gp2 | ecosystem: Host-associated > Mammals > Digestive system > Stomach > Rumen ...
CAGAAGATGTCAATAAAGATATTCCAAAGAATAAGGGGACTTTTACAGTCCTCTATTCTTTTAAAATTCGCGAAAATTAATGGTGGTATAATGAGGTGGTGGTAGTTTGATACCACTGAAACTATTATTAAAACTTTAAAACAAAGGAGGATTTAACTATGCCTACAGATGTAAATGTAGATCTTTCCGCAATTAATGCGGAGGCAGAAAAGATTCAGGAGCAGGAGTTAAACACTGAAGAGGAACTTAGCACAGGACATAAGGTGCTGTTTTACGTATTCCTTGGAGCATTATGTTTGCTCGGGGTTGGCGTACCGGTACTGATTTTCCTGCTTGTTAAGAAGTCTAAGGAATGTAATCGACTCAAGGCTGAGAAGAAGGAAGCAGCTCTCGCAGAAACAAATGCAGCAGAAGGATCAGAGGAAGCAAAGGGTGAAGAGCCCAAGGCAGAAACAAAACCTGAACCTGAAAAGGAAGATAAAAAGAAGAAGTGATAGGTTCAGTTAAGTAACACCTAAGAGGGGATCATAGGAAACTATGGTCCTCTCATTTTTTAAAAAATTTTAGAAAGGAGGATTTAAACTTGGTAGAGAAAGTGCAAGGTGAGGTTGTTCAGGTTGGAAATAAGAATGTATCTGCGGAGACATTAAATCCAGTTGTAGCAAACTCAACAAAAGTAAAAGAGGCAACAGGATTAAAGAAATTATGGAAAGGATTCTTTGCTGAAGATTTAAAGACAGTACGTTCAAATGTGTTTGAAAGTGTTGTTAAGCCAAGTATTAAAGCCGGAATTGCGCACACATTGACAAGTGCAATTTATATGTGGTTGTTCGGTAAGAATGGTTATTCTGCTCCTAGTGGAGGAATCTTTGGTAATGTTTTAAGACAAAGTGGAACTATTTATAGTAATCCATATAAGATTCCTACATCAGGTCAGGTAGCAACTCCGAACATAACTGGTCCCAAGGTATCTGTTGGAGATAATAATTTCGGTAAGTACACAAGTACCGATGTATATGACCCGGAATACATAAGATATGGTAGTTATGCTGATGCAATGGCAGTATTTGACAGTTTAAGGGAGAGAATTGGAAAGTATGGCGTTGCAACGGTTAAGAATCTTATGGATTTAAGTGGTTTATCAGGTTATGAAATGGTTCTTCAGAATTGGGGATGGTATGATTTAGGTTGGAATAAAGTTCTTCCTATGAATGATGGAACTTGGATTCTTAAGTTACCTCAGCCGACTCCATTAAATGGACCTGTTAGGTCATATTAAAGATATTTGAGAGGTTTAATGCAGTCATGAAGACACAAAAGTATAGTCTAGTCAAAAGACGATTCTTACAATTTTGTAAGAAGTATAATGTAAGTCCAGAGGATTTGCTTAGTTATTGTGAGGGTAAGTTAAGCAATTTTCCTTATTGGTATGCTGATTATTTAAAATACACAAGAAATGAAATAAAAAGCAGAATAAATAGTGGAATATGTAAGAAAATAGAATTACAAGATATTTGGAGTGGTTGAATATGAGCGGAGATGCATTATATCAAGAAGGTTGTTATGTTGCAAAATTATATGATATACCTCAGGTTGTTGTTGATGACTTCTATTCTGCATTTGTTGAATTCGTTCGCGAGGAAGTTAATAAACGCATAAAGACTGGAGTTGTTACACGAATTAATCCTGATATTTTTATAATGGTTCTTATGTCGGAGGCAAACATTGGTTGACTTACAAGAATTAGCAAACATAACAACTTTAAATAGTGAAGATATTATGGAAGTGTTAATGTCTGAAAGAGAAGATGATTATATTCAGTTATGGAGAGAACGTATAAGTGAGGAGATACGAACTCGAATAGAAACTGGAGTAATAACTCCGATTAGCACATTAACATGGTGCGTTAGAGGAATTGGCTGGGATACATTAATGGAGGTGAAGAAATTTTGAGAAAACCTCATGAAACTTTTAGAAAGATAATTCAGTATTGTAAGTTAATGAACTATGATGTAAATGATATTTTAGAAATGTCAGACAATGAGTTACGTTTATGGTATCATAGAACATTGGATATGATCAATAATGAAACTGAATTTAGAATCAGAACTGGAATGAGCATGGATAGTCAAGGTAAAGCTCATAAAGTTGTAGCTATAGTAGACGGGAGGATATGCAAAAAATGAAAATTGGTGCAAGATATTTAACAACAGAACAGAGAAGGTCTGCATTAAAGTTAGCATATTCTGACCGTAATTGGATTAGCAAAATTGATAAAATGCCATCCAAGCAAGTTTATGCCATATTTGATAAGCTTAAGAAAGAAGAAAGAATTAGCTTTGATGATAATGGTAATCTCATCTTTAGAACTAGTGAGGAAGTTAAAAAGATGAAAGAAAAAAGAAGTGGGTATCATCAGATAACACTCGACGAATATTTAAAAGAAAGGAATAGTGTAAATACAAATGGGAAAAATGAGTAATTTATGTAAAGATTTTTGGCATAACTTTCATGATTTAAAGAATAATGTCGAATCTCATACAGGCGTTTTAACAGGTGTAGGTATTGCAACAGGTATTCTTGGTACAGTATTAGCATGTAGAGCAACTTTGAAGATGGCTAATAAGGCAGAAGAGCATAAGAAACTTGTTGATGATACAAAGGAAAGTTGTGCAGAAATGGAGTTTAGCGAGAAGGAAACTCATAAGGAAGTTATGAGAACTTATCGTCATATAGGTATGGATTATGCTAAGGCATTCTTACCTGCAATCGGAGTAACTCTTGCTGCTTATGGTCTTATCATTAAGGCGCATAACATCGAAGTAGCAAAGAATGAAGCACTTATGTCTGCTTATATTGGTCTTGAGCAGTTCTTAAATAAGTATCGTGCTAGAGTTGCAGAGCAGGTTGGTGAAGATAGAGAAAAAGAGATCTATAAGCAGGCTCAGGTTGATCAGGCAGAAGAGAATACAATAGGTAAATATGCCGGGCCGTTTAGAAATGGCTCATATTTGTTATTTAATGAGTCATGTAGAGATTATCAGGAAGGTTGTCCTCAGGCAAATGATTATTTAATCGGAGTAATTGAGCAAGAATTGAATATGAAATATGCAACATTTACTCCGGTTTATCTAAATGATATTATGAGGGCATGTGGTCATGAAGAAGTCAATGGTGGTTGGGATTGGGTTAAAGCAAAAGGTCTAACCGACGGAATTGATTTTAAGATTCATGATAAGGACTTCAATCCTGAGTTCGCAAAAGGTTATGGATTTACAAAGGGTCAGGAACCGATTGCTAAGTTGTATCTTAATGGTTTCGTTCATGTAAGCCAGTTATATAGCTCAGAGTATCGTCAGTATTTAAGAAAAGAGAAAGCTGACGGAGGTATAATGGGCGGACAGATTGGCAAGGACGAGGTAATTATCGGATAATACCTAAGTGCTACATTTTAGCAGTTTTGTTATTATCGGATAAATTAATAAGTGTTCTCCTTGTAAGTGGCGCCTGGATTCTTAATTGAGTCTGGGCGTCATTTCTTTAAAGATATTTGGAGGAATTTTATGCTGAATAAAAAGAATTTTAAGCTGATAAGAAAGTATTACAAAAAGATATTATTCTGGTTAACTGTAAGTATATGGATCAACAATAAAATAGTTGAAAATAGTGAATATAGCTATTTAAATATAGAAGTTTAATCACAATAATGCTCGATCTTAATGTTGGGTTCTTAGATTATCCGTTAACTCATATGAAAACCTCTTTATATTATTTTTATATTTGTAGCTTCGTGTATCCAATAACAAGTAACACATCTAAGAGCCCCATATTAAGATTGAGTATAGTTAGGAGAAGTTATGCGTGATTTAAGAAATGAAATGTATTCAGTAAAAGATGAGACATCTGATGATACTATCATCCATACAAAAAGTGGTGAAAAAACTAAAATTGAAGAACTTGAAAAAAGAGTTAAACAATTGGAACGTGATGTCACAATCTTAAAAAGTAGACATACAACATTACGATAAGGAGGTGTATTATGTCTTTAGCAACAACTTATGAAGAGAAGCAGAAAATTATTAAAGATATTCTTAGTAAGATGAGTTCTGATGAGAAATCTATTATGCTTCGATTAATGATAAAAGAAGACATGAAACTTTTCTTCGACACAATTTTTGAGGAGGAAAAGTTCTTAGAGAAAGAATCTGGTATTGATGGAGCATATCTTGTTGAACAGACAGGTTGTGAAGACACAAGTGAAAAAGTTTGGTTTAATGGTATGGAAGTCAATTCAGCAGGAGAAGTTACTAAAGAAGCAGAGAATGCTTATTACTTAGATGAAAAGATAAAGCAAAAGCAAGGTAATGACAAGCTCGATGGTTTCTTAGGTTATGTTAATGCTTCGGCTTATGGTGTGGATGAAGAGTTCGGAGAAATAACGGAGGATGAGAAAAAATGAAGTTAAAGAATGATAATGTTGGTCTTCTTGTTGGAGCTTTGTTTGGTTCTATTATTGGTTCAACTGGAACTATTTTAGTTTTAAAAAAATTAAAAAAATTGGAAGTTAAACACAATTTGGAAGAAGAAGCAAAGCATATCGACGAGATCAAAACTTATTACGAAAATAAGATTGAAGAAATAAAAGGCGGAGTTATAGATGCTCCAAAATGTATTGAGGCAGCAACAAAAAGTATAGAGCGGTCTGAAGAAAAAGCTATAGAAAATAAGAAGCCTGAACGAATCACATATGATGGTCTCCTTATTGACAATACGCCAGAAGTAAATAAACCTTCATTCGATTATAGTAAAATAAGTCGTGATAGATATGCAGAATTGCAGAAAGAATATGAAAGAGAAGAGATACAGGAAGAAGTAGATGAACTTCCTCATCAGATAACTAAAGATAATTATGAACATGGTCTTGGTTTTAAGAAACTTGAGCTAATTTATTATGAGCAGAATGGTATATTCACTTATACAGATGATACAATCTGCAATAATGTAACTGAAGACATAATAGGTGCTGATAATCTTAGTTTATTTGGTACAGATGATGCAAGTATCGATGGCATGTCAGGTATGTATGATTTGTATCTGAGAAGCAGCAAGATAATGACAGACTTCCATTTGATTTATAATGGTACAGAAGATTATTATAAAGTCGTGCAGGGTAGATAAAAGGAGACGCGAAAATATCCTGTAATATACTTGACGGGCCAGGAGCTGGTCTTAAAATTGGGCGGAAAGGAGTTAGAATGATATTTAAAGATATTATCCTTGTAAGTTTTTTAAGCAAGGAGGTGTCCTATGAATAAAGAATCTTATATTAAACTTTATTATGATTGGTTAACTGAATTAATTGTCTTAGATGATAAAGTTAATTTATATGAACATTTGCTGGAACATTTATTTAATGTAGATTTTGTATGGCTGGAGTCAATTCCTCTTGATAGGAATAGAGCTGTAGATGGCCTTGGCTTAAGAAAAGCATATGCTAAATTATTAGGTCCTACTGGTGGTGATATTTTCTTAAATATACTTGATAGCAAGCCTTGCTCAATGCTTGAAATGTTAGTTGCATTTGCCGATAGACTAACTGGTATTGTCACTATAGGAAAAAGTGAATTCTTTTGGATGTTTATAGATAATTTAGGTTTAGGCTGGGCAACTGAGTACGATTTTGATAGGGATATTGTAAATGATATTTTACATGATTTTATGTTCGGGACAATACATGGACAAGAGCCAAAAGGTAAAGAAAATCCTCCTGTACTTTTTCCTTGTCGAGAAGTATATAGTAATCTTGATTCAGACCTATATATGCAAGCAAATTTATATCTAAAATCGTATTTTTTATAAGAAAAATTTTTTAAAAATATACCTTACTTTATTTTCACTTTTTTATTTTTTAATTTAAGGTAAGAGTAAAAAAAAATATTTTTTAACATAAAAAGAAGGGAGGAAAATATGATTTTATGGATTTCTTGGTAATGCGTGAAGTCAGTAAAGCTAAGAATGGAAAGTATATAAAACTTGAACCAACTTTCAACTTTGGCGATTCACAAGATATTATCATAAAAGGTGGAAAAGTATATGCTATTTATGATGAAAGTAAGAAATTGTGGGTTACTAATGATAATTACTTTCCAACAATATTGGACAAAGAGCTGAAGAAAATCTATAAAGACTATGAAAAAGAATTAGAACGTAAAGCTGCAAATGATAGTTTATCCAGAACGTATTTAGAGAATGATTTTAGATTTGATAAGTTCGGTAATAGTAGTTCCGGATATTTAAGAAATTTTAATAAGTTTGCTAAAGAAATTGAAAATGTAAACTCTGAAATAGATATTAATACCAAAGTAATCTTTAAGAACATGGAACTTGAAAGAGAAGATTATTGTGCTAATAAACTTGATTATGCAATAGAAGAAGGAAGCACAGAATCTTGGGATGCATTAATTGATGTATTGTATGAACCGATTGAAAAAGAAAAGATTGAATGGTTAATGGGTTCAATTATATCCGGTTATAGTCAAGTAATGCAGAAGTTCTTTATGTTTTATGGTGCACCGGGAACAGGTAAGTCAACAGTTCTAGATATTTTTGAAGACATGTTTCAAGGATATTGTGCTCCATTTAATGCAAAAAGATTGGTAAGTAGTAGTGAGTTTGCATTGGACAGTTTATCTACAAACCCATTGATAGCAATACAACATGACGGTAATATATCTCGAGTTGAAGATAACACATTGTTAAATAGTGTAGTATCACATGAGACAATGATGGTTAACACAAAGTTTAAAATACCTTATAAAATGAAGTTCCGTTCTGTACTAATTTTGTGTTCTAACTCTCCGGTTCAGATAACAGATTCTAAGTCAGGTATTAAGAGAAGACTTATAGATATTTGGCCGACAGGAGATACAGTACCGAAAGAGTTGTATAATAAGCTGAATAAAGCAATAAGAAAATATGAACGTGGCGCAATAGCTTATAAGTGCTTACAAACTTTTAATCGTCTTGGTGAGAATTATTATGACAAATATGAGAGTGTTGTAATGTCATACAAGACGGATGTGTTTATGAACTTTGTTGAGAGTTGTTATGATATTTTCAAGACAAAGGACATGACAACATTGGATGAAGCTTGGAAACTTTATAAAATGTATCTTGAAGATAGTGGTGATAAAGTTACATTTAATAAGACGCAGGTGAGAGAAAATCTTAAAGATTATTTCTATGAATATTATCCTGAGTATCAGTTGGATGAAAATAGTGATAAGTTAACACGTCATGTTTATATGGTATTTAAGAAGGAGCAGTTTAAGAAACTTAAGAATGTAAACACTAAAAAGAAAAGAAAGGAAATCGTAGATCCTGAGAATTGGTTAGAGTTTAATTGTACTCCCGAAAACAATTCCTCAAATCTTGATTTGTTCTTACAGGATTATAAAGCACAGTATGCAACAGGCGATGGTATTCCCGGTAAGCGTTGGGAAAATGTCAAGACAAAACTTAAAGATATTGACACAACGAGGTTACATTATGTGCAAGGTCCTGAGATGCTGATAACACTTGACTTTGATAAAAAGAATGAAAAAGGTGAAAAAGATTTTAAGCTTAATTATGAGTTAGCTAAACAATTTCCTAAAACTTATGCTGAATTAAGTAAGTCTGGAGCTGGTATTCACTTAGAGTATTTTTATACGGGTGATGTTGGAGACCTGAATAAAATATTTGACCAAGATGTAGAAATAAAGATATTTACTGGTAATGCGTCTCTTAGAAGACAGCTAACAAAATTTAATGATCTCCCTATAGCAAAGATAAGTGACGGATTGCCTCTTAAAGAGAAAAAAGGAGACAAAATGTTAGATCAAGATGTTGTAGCAACAGAACAAGGTTTGAGGAAAACTATTGTTAGATGTCTAAGAAATGAGATTCATGGGCATCACAAACCTAATATGGATTTCATGTTAAAGATATTGTCAGATGCATTCAATAACGGTGTTAAATATGATGTGTCTGATATGTATAATGATATTTTATCTTATGCAATGGAATCTTCAAACAGGGCAGATTATTGTTTAGAAGTATTAAGTAAGTTACCATTAAAGTCAGACGAACCTAGTGAGGCTAATGTAGGATATAGTGAAGATCAAATAGTATTCTTTGATGTTGAAATTTGGCCTAACTTGTTTATATTTGGTTTCAAGTTCAGAGGTGGAGAGAAACATGTATTATTGAATCCTAAACCTGAAGACATTGAACCGATATTGCAATATAAGTTAATAGGTTTTAACAATCGTCGATATGATAACCATATAGTCTATGCATATGTATATGGTGGTTACTCAATTCAGCAGTTGTTTAATCTTTCACAAAAGATAATTAAAGCAAAGAAGGGCGAGAAAGATAGTGGATTGTTCCCTAGTGCTTATGAGTTATCTTATGCTGATATTTATGACTTCTGTAAAACAAAGCAGTCTCTTAAGAAGTGGGAGATTGAATTAGGTATAAGTCATAAAGAGATGGATACTGATTGGGATAAACCATTACCCGAAGAGAAATGGGCTGAGGCAGCAGAGTATAATGGAAACGACTTAGTTGCAACTGAGATGGTATTTGAAAGCAAGAAAGTACAAGTCGACTTTACTTCTCGATTAATATTAGCTGATATTGCAAACGGTACAGTTATGGATACAGATAATATGTTAACAGAGAAGTTAATATTGGGTGGTAATTATAAAGATAGAAAGAATGCACGTAATTCATTCTATTATAGAAATCTTGCTGAACCTGTAACATATTTAGCACCTGACCAGAAGGAATTCTTAGATGATATTTTCCCGGAAATGATGGCACAACCTCACGGCGATGCAAAATCGTTACTGCCTTACTTCCCTGGATATACATTTGATAAGTTCACTAAGACAAGTATTTATAAAGGTGAAGAAATTGGTGAAGGTGGTTTAGTTAGAGCTACTCCTGGAGTTTATGGATTTTCAAAGACATATGATGTTGCTTCAATGCATCCTCACAGCTTGGCAGCAGAATATTATTTTGGAAAGTATACTCCTGGATATTATGATTTGGTTAAAGCGAGAATAGCAATTAAGCATGATGATATGGAAGTACTTAGCAAGTTATTTGATGGTAAGTTGCAAAAGTATTTGGTAGATGATGAAATTAAGTCACAGTTAAGTACAGCTTTAAAGACACCTATTAATGCTGTTTATGGTTTAACTGCGGCAAGCTTTGAAAATAACTTAAGACATCCTGATAATATAGATAATATTGTAGCTAAACGTGGTGCATTGTTCATGATGGATTTGAGAGATGCAGTTATTGAACGTGGTTACAAGATATTCCATATTAAGACAGATTCACTTAAGGTGTTGAATCCTGATGAATATATTGAAACATTTATTATGGAATTTGGTAAGAGATATGGCTATAGCTTTGAAGTAGAACATGAATTTGAAAAAATCTGTTTAGTAAATGATGCAGTTTATATAGCTAAAGTAACTGAGAATGATAGTTCATGGAAGAAAGCATGTAAGAAGGCAGCAGAAAAGAATCAACCTATGCCTACAAGATGGACAGCTACAGGAACACAGTTTGCTATACCTTATGTATTTAAGACATTGTTTAGTAAGGAACCTATTACATTTGACGATGTATGTACAGTTAAGAATGTAAGTAAGGGTTCGTTGTATCTTGACTTTAATGAAGGATTACCTGATGTAAGTAAGTATGAATTAATTAAAGATATTTTGAATGATGTAAGTACGGGTAATGATAAATGGACATTCTGCGGATATTCTGGTAATAAGTATACTAAAAGGGATATTGCTATGGCTAATGAGTTCTTTGAAAGTCATAGTATTGAAGAACTTGATGCATTAATAGCAGAAGGACATAGTAGGCAGTTCATAGGTCGTGTTGGTAACTTCTGTCCTATTATAGCTGGATATGGTGGAGCTGAGTTGGTTTGTTTGAATGAACAAGGTAAGTATGTAGCTCCTTCAGGAACTAAAGATATTCGTTGGATGGAAGCAAGTTATGTTAAAGAACATGGACTTGAAGACAAAATTGACTATGAGTATTTTAATGCAATGGTCAATGAAGCAATTAAAGATATTAATGAATATGATCCTAGTTTCCTCGAGTAAGTCGGGGATTCTAGGGTTAATTTTTTAAAAAAGGAGAAAAAAACATGGCACAGAAAATTAACATTAGTAACGCACAGATTTGTTTTAGGAACATCGCAGGTAAACCCACTAAGTTTAATAGTAAGGGTGGAGTAAGAGACTTTGCAATCATTCTTGATACATATGATGATGTTCAGGCTTTGATTGATATGGGATTCTCAGTTAAGTATTTTGCAAAGAAAGAAGAGACCGACCCTGATGTTCCTTTCCTTAAAGTTAAGGTTAACTTCAGATATAATGAAGATGGTACTGAGTTACTTAGTCCTCATATCTGGGTTATTAATGGCGGTAAGAGAGTTCTCATTACACCTCAGACAGCTGAAGTAGTTGATCAGGCTGATATTAACTTCTGCGATATCGTTATAAGACCTTATTACTATGAAGTTAACGGTAGAGCAGGTGTGGCAGCTTATCTTGATGCAATGTATGTTAATATTGCAGAAAATGAGTTTGAAAAGAAATATGAGATGTATGATGATCCCGATGAGGATAATTCAGAGGCTATACCTTTTGAATAAGTATATGCTGATATTCTAGAATGCCCTTCAGACGCACCAGAATGCCCGTAAAGGCCTGTTTGGGTATAAAGTGGTATAATTGACCATCTAAATACGAAATAGGCCTAAATAAGGCTTCTGGTGCGTTACAAGGGCATATATATGAGGAGAAGGAGAATAACTTTATGAAAGACAAACGTTGTGATAAATGTCCAATGGATGAAGTTTCAGATAAGTTTTGTGAAAACTGTGACAAAGAGTTAATCTCAAAAGGTAAGTTTAGGCAGTCTATTGAGAAATGGAAAGATAAACAAAAAGATCCAGAATATAGTGCATGGGAGTGAGTGTATGAATAAAGATAATAAAGAGGTATGGTTAACTGTTGAACGTATAGGTAAATTGTATATGGATGAGGAATTCATAGTTGGTAATGAACCTGTTTTGTTTACTGTAATTGATGAAAATAAGAAAAGATATTTGGTTATGACATATGTACCTGAATGTATTTATCATATGGTAGAAATATCTAATAATGATTTAATAGATATGCTTGAAAATAGAATTACTATGGAACAAACATTTAGAAAACAAAAAGAAATTATTAGAGTATTTTATGACTGGATTGATAATTGTTATAAGTTTACTAAATACGATAGTACTACATTTTCAAGTGACCTTTTACCTAAAGAAGGCGAGTATTATAATTTGAACTATGATTACATCAAAAGATATATAGATAAGTTAAAACCGGAGTAAGTATATGAATATGAATAACGGAGAGTTTGAACAATGGTATACGTTTTGTGAGAAATGCGATGAGTATATAGAAGAACAAAAGCCGGGTTGTTATAGGCATATTTTTGAAAATGATATTTATTGGCCAGTATTAGAATATCGTTTAATTTGTGATGATGCAGATTACCATTATCGTTATGTGTTTAATATAGATGATTATGAATATGTTAAACAATTTACAGATGACGATGGCTGTCTAAAAGAAATGTTTCTAAGAGCTAGAAATAAAGGAGAAGGAGAATTTGTGATATGAAAACATATAATTATGAATATGAAAGAATGGTTTTATCTTCTTCTGAATTTAAAGGGTATATAGTAAAATCTTCGAATGATTATTCTGTTACACTTATAAAACAAAATAAAGATAAAATAGAAGAAATAATTGTATACGCTTCATACCTGGTACATTTATAAATGAAGCAACAGTCTAATAAAAGCAAAGGAGAGAAAAAGATGGATGATAACGAAAAAATAAAAGATATTCTTGCTTGTATTATAAAGCATATAAGACCTGATGGAGAGTTTTATCCATTTACTCGTGATGAAGTTGAAAAGATGAAAGAATGTTTAAATTCTAAAACTAAGCATAATTGTTTATCTTGTAAATACTTTGATAAAAATAAAAAGTTAATGCAAGAATATGGTTGTTTGAGATTTACAGCAACTATTGACGATCCATATGAAGAATTAAGATGTTATGAAGAAGAAGTAGCTAAATAACTATTTTAGGAGGTATTATGTGCAATATTTTTAAAACATCTACAAATTACGCAACAGAAGAAAAAATGTATAAAGATATAAATTTTGTATTACCTAAAAAAACCCATTTGATTCCTATGACAAGAGAAAAATATACTGATACATCCACTTTAGCAAGTTTTTCGGATGAGCTTTTTAATTCGACAAGTACAAATAATTATATGTAGGCGAAGTAACACCATAAAACCAAATTTCATTCGGCGGCGGAATAGACACTTTTGCGAGAAGTGGTAAAACTCTTATGATGAGCGTAATCCTGTAGAATAAGAGTAATAGTAGACGCTAAAGTTGGTATAAGAACAACACACACGGAAGTCCAACATATTACGCTTATTGGTTGTTCATGTAAGGTGCAAATCCTTACCCGAATGATATTTTAAAGGAGAATATATGAATAAAGAAAATAAAAAGGTTGGCAAATGGATACCTCATTGGGTAGACGGTGGTTTCTTTGATAATCAAAATGTGTATGGATATTGTTGTTCAGAGTGTGGGTATTGGTATGAACATGATGATTATCCAAAGTTTTGCCCGAAATGTAAAATTGAATTAAAAGAGCCGTTTTAAGAAAAGTAGAATGTATGAATAATAATATAATCTTTTCTGATGGAGCTGTATTTAATCCACCCGAGAATCCATTAAAAGATAAATGGAATAAACTTTATCCGCCAATACCGCATCCACATGAATCTCAAGTATGTGATGGTTATTCTTGTATGTGGTGTGGAAGATGCCCAAAAGGAGATTATTGGAAAGTTCCTGAAGAAGATAAAGATATTTATGAAAACTATAAAAAAGAATTTGATGATTATTGTGATAGTCATGGTGGTTTATTGAATGCTACTGTGAAAATTAATTTAATAAATTTAGGTTTGAAAGGAGAATAAATATGAAAACATTATTTTGTTATTTAATTATTTTTATATCTTCATTTTCATTATTTAAATATTTAGATGATGACGATAGAAAAATAAATAAAATGGTAATATCTGGTCAAAAATATTGGTATAGAAAATTTGGTTTTATGATTTAATAAGTACCAAAGCCCCTTCGCCAAATGGCAAGGCAACAGGCTTTGATCCTGTCATGTACTGGTTCGAATCCAGTAGG
>Ga0247608_10005705_pt1 | contig 13378 bp, 8 predicted proteins | sample 176DNAGHGlowgp2_FD_193490 | JGI IMG/M metagenome (GOLD analysis project Ga0247608, IMG submission 193490) | Sheep rumen microbial communities from Palmerston North, Manawatu-Wanganui, New Zealand - 1766 DNA GHGlow gp2 | ecosystem: Host-associated > Mammals > Digestive system > Stomach > Rumen ...
CGGTTCTGCAGATGGAAACAGAAGAAAAGTTCTTTTCCTTTGTCGTCAAAACCGATTTTTTCGAAAGTCGTCATCGCTTCGACCAGTGCGGGGTGGCGCTGTATCTGGATTCGGAAAATTGGCTCAAGGCGTCGGTCGAATATGAAAATGAAAAATTTCAGCACCTGGGTTCCGTCGTGACAAACCGCGGGTATTCAGACTGGGCGACGACTGCGATTCCTGCAGATGTGAAATCCATGTGGTATAGGCTCAGCAGGCGCGAAGATGACTACTGCATAGAATGTTCTCGAGACGGGATGCAGTTTTCCCAAATGCGGATTTGCCACATGCTCGAAGGAGCCGGAAAAATTCGGTTTGGCATATATGCATGCAGCCCGGAAAATTCCAGCTTCACGGCTCGATTTACGGATATGCAGGTGACGGAATGCGCATGGAAAGCGCACGACGGTCAACAACCAGATGCGTAAACGTAAATTTCCACCAAGTCGGCATCGAGCATGACCTTTACCCCGCGGATGGTATATATCCGCGATCCATAATACCACCTTTTCTGGTGCTGGGAGTTAAACTTTGTACACGGCCTTTTTCTCGGCGACTGTACAGGGCGTTATACAGAGTTTTAAGCCCATAGCCTTCAGCACACGCATGATGGTATCGAATCTCGGATGCGCGTCTTCTCTTAGTGCCTTGTACAAGCTTTCTCGATTCAGGCCCGCAGACTCGGCGATTTTTGCCATTCCGATTGACCGGGCTGCATCTCCAATGGCATGTTGCCAGAGGACGGGGTCGTTTTCGGCAAGGGCTTCTTCCAAAAAGAGTTTTACGTCTTCCTCTGTTTTAAGAAGGTCTGCGACATCCAAATCAGAAACTTCTGCATCACCTTTTTTCATTGTTCAACTCCTTTGCCTTGTCGATATCCTTTTGTTGCGTCGATTTGTCGCCGCCCGCTAGCAACAGCACAACAATGTCGTCTTTTTTCGTGTAGTAGATGCGGTATCCTGGCCCATAGTGAATGCGCATCTCGTATATTCCGTCGCCAACAAATTTGAAATCTCCAAAGTTACCTAGTTTAACCTGTTCAATTCTGAGGTTTATTTTCGCACGGGCGCGCGCATCTTTGAGATTGGCGTGCCACTTGGAAAAATATTCCGTTTTCTTAATTTGAAGCATTCGCCCTCCTATAATGTAGCCAATCGGCTACAAATTGTCAATAGGTCGATGTGGTGGATTGCTAAATAAATCTCGGCCCCGGCCGCACTGGCCGCAACATCTTTCTTCATCGTCAACTTCTCTGGCATACAAGCGGAAAAAATACCAAAGACTACACACTTGTGCACTAAATATAGATTCGAAAATCCAGTTTGTCAATAGGCCCGCGCGATTTCTTCTGAAAATACGCTATGAACCCCGATTTTGCCATCTTTTGTCTTCAAAAAAGGGTATATTTCCCTTGTATGTCAATCAAGTTCATTTCGCCTAAAAAGTCAGTCAATTCCGCGTTTCTCAAGTTGCCTGTTTCCTTCGAAAAGATGGAGGATTTCAAGCTTTCGCTCAAGAATCTTTACAGCAAGCGGAACACTGCGCAGGACGAAGAATACCACAAGGGCGAAATCTGGAACTTTTTACGCAAGATTTTTGAACCCGATTATTCGGTGCAGGTCAACCGCCCGATAGACATGTGCGTTTTTAACGGCAATACGGCAAGTGCAAAACCGGCAGTGATTATCGAAGCGAAGTCGCCGACGAATGTGGCAGAAATGTTTTCGGCGGAGCATCCGAGCGTAAAATCGTTGCAGGAACTCGTCTATTACTGAAGATCATTATAAGAAGATGATGAAAGTGTAGTTAAAAAGATTTTTATCATTAAAGAAAAAGTTAGGTAAATTTATGTCTGATTTAAAGATAAAAAAAGACCAAGATGCGATAAAATTGTTTTATAGGCCTAGTAACGATTGGCTGGATGAGAAAATTGCAAAAAATGAAGAATTTTGCATATATCATACATTTAATTTTGTAAAAGGCGATATTGTCAATCGTGATTTGACGGATTTTGGGTGGGAAGAATATGAATTTGTAATAGCAAATTCGTTTGATGATGAGTATTATAAAATAAGAAAGGAAGTCTTTGACATTGATAATGATATTTATGTTTCAAAGACTATTTCTCCCAAAATTGAAATCTTTTCATTTAGGCAACATTCTGTATTATTAGAAATTTCAATGATTACTAAAGATCCGATATGGATTGGCGGTTCCCATGAAAATGCGATATCAAATGATTTGTTAAACGCTGTTCTTCAATGCTTTCCGACAAAAATAGAGACAGATAGATATGTTCTCTCTAAGATTCAATCTGTGTTGAGTGAGGTTTTTGAAAATGTAGTAGATTATGAATCCAAATATGATAAGTATGTTGCTAAGAAACAAGCAAAATTACATTCGTATTTGGAACTATCAGAAAAGCAGGAATTAGTCGATCTTTTTAAAGAATATGAAGTTGATAAATATACTAAGGTCTTAGAAAAATTAAAAGCAATGCTTAATGAGTCAGAAGCAAAATACAATGAGAAACAATGGCAAAATGCTATTGTTGATATTCTTTTGCTCTTGTATCCTAAATATGTTAAGGTTTTATCAAATGTGAAAATATATGATCCCTATCAAAGGAAAGACAGATTTTTAGATTATTTATTTGTTGATGTAAATGGCTATTGTGATATCGTTGAAATCAAGAAACCGTTTTTAAATTGCATAATATCTGATTCTCAATATCGTGATAATTATTTCCCTAAACGAGAGTTGAGTGGGGCAATAATGCAGGTTGAAAAATACCTTTTTAATATGAATAAAATGGGTGTTTCGCTAGAGAATAAAATAAACACAGATAGGAAATCAGAATTACTACCAAATATAGAAGTAAGGATCGCAAATCCTAAGGGTATCATTATATTAGGAAGAACTGATCCTAATATGGATGATGGGAAAAAATTGGATTTTGAAATTATAAAGAAAAAATATGCAAATATAATTGATATTCTTTCTTATGACGACCTATGCGATAGGCTAGAAAGAATCATTGAAAAGTTTAAGTAAGTTATATTTATTTTTTCATTCCCAAAGTTTAATTCAAAATCCCCTTTTAACTTAACTGACAAATTATGTTTAACGCAAAACCAGAATCTTCAAATTACAACGAACTGATTAACAACATCGAATCAGGTCGTGTTAAAATTCCTCAGTTCCAAAGAAAGTTTGTTTGGTCTTTGGATATGACTGTCAAACTTCTTGATAGTATTATCAAGGGTTATCCCATAGGGTCTTTTATTCTTTGGAAAACTAGGGAACGCCTACGTTCTATTCGTAATGTCGGTGGAATTTTCTTGCCGGAGCCCCCTGATGGCGACATGATTCAGTATGTGTTGGATGGTCAACAACGTATGACCAGCCTGTATGTTGCCATGAGGGGGTTGAAAATAAATGATGATGATCGCAATGACGATTTTTCTGAAATCTATGTGGATCTTGAGGCTAAAGAAGATGAACCTATTGTCATTGGAAATATTGAGGATAAGCCGACAGATACGTTGGTTCGTTTTACAGACTTGTTAGGAAGTACGGTCAAAGTTGCAATAGCACATCCAAATTACAGTGAAAAAATTGAAGCATATAGTCAGGCCGTAAAAGTGTATCAGTTCTCTATAATTTCTGTAAGTGATGCTCCTATTGAAATCGCAACAGAAATTTTTACCCGATTGAATGAAGGCGGTAAAAGGCTTTCTGTATTTGAAATCATGGTTGCTAAAACCTATGATCTTCCGTCTAACTTTGATCTTTCCGAGAGATACGAAAAACTTGTAGAGGAACTCGCAAAATCTAGTTTCGAAACCATTTCGAGTGCTGTAGTACTACAAGCTGTATCCGCTTGTCTTGTTGGAGAGTGTGCTAAGAAACAGATTTTAAAACTGGATAAGTTCTCGATTATTAAGGAATGGGACAATATCATCAATGCATTCAAGGAATCGGTCGATTATATGCATTCGTTCTTCCGTATTCCGGTGTCCCAGTTAATGCCCTATGATTCGTTACTTGTTCCCTTTACATATTACTTCTACAAACACAAAGAAAAACCTGTTGCAGAACAGCAAATGTTTATGCAGGATTTTTTCTGGCGTTGCGTTTTGACTTCAAGATATTCTGCAGCAACAGAAACAAAGCTCGCACAAGATATCAAGCGTATTGATGCTGTTATTTCAGGAAACAAGCCGGATTACGACGAGCCGATTGATATTTCGGAAGATTTTTTGAAATCTCATGGTGGCTTTTCAACGGGAGCGGCTTTTATCAAGGGTATGCTCTGTCTGTTAGCGTACCATCATCCGCAATCCTTCTTGGATAACAGCCTCGTGACTATAGACAATTCCTGGTTAAAACAAGCCAATAGCAAAAACTACCATCACTTCTTCCCTAAAGCCTATATGAAAAAACGTGGCTTTGAGGATTCTATAGTCAATCACATAGCCAATATCACAATTGTTGATGATTTCCTTAACAAACGTAAAATTCAGGATAAAGCACCGTCAAAATACATTAAGGAATTCAAAAAGAATAAGAAACTGGAAAGTGCCCTACAGACTCATCTCATTTGCATTCCGAACCAAGAAAATGCTGACGATTCGAAAATGACTTTTCAAGAGTTGCTTGCTGATTGGGGAATTGCAAAAGATGATTATGAAGTATTCTTCAAAAAACGTCTTGAACAGTTTAACAAGGAACTCAAGGAACGTGTAATTTTGACAAACCTTGATCGTTCGTAGAAATAGTGAATACGTGTGTGCAAAATCGTAAGAAAGGATAATCGACCTGAAAAGCTTAATTTCTCGTCTAAATAGCAATTCTATAGACGAAACTTAGACGAGTTTTAGACGAAAATTGGCGAAATTGAGCAAAAAACCGCAAAATTTTAGACGAGAGAAAGTTTTTTTAGGAAAAACGCCGGTTTGACATTTTGTGACACCTGATTGTGAGTATATTTAGCTAGAATGGATTCCTCTAGAAAAAAAGAACGTATGAAAAAGGATATCTTAGATTTTATTGATTCTGGACGCGAAAACGGTCTGCTTCTCGTTGATCCGAATACCGGAAGTGGCAAAACATTCTGGTCTTGCCAGGCAATTCACGATTATGCTCGGAATCCCAATAACAAAAAGAAAATCTTTTTCACGACGACTCTCTTAAAAAATCTTCCAGAAGATGAACTTAAAAAAGCGTACAATAATGAAGTTCTTTACAAAAAGGAAGTTTTGGTTATAAAGTCCAATGTTGATTTCGTCAAGGAAAATATCACCAGGGTGAAAGTTCCCGAAGAATTCCAAGGAGACGAATATCAGGCTCTATACCATTTAGTTGAAGCGTGTACCGAGCCGAATTATGGTAAAACGCCTGGGATTTACAGAGAGGAAATGGATAAACGACTCTCTGAAGCGGAAGTTGTTTTTAGAAAATATTTGAGGAAAATCATTACCACACAAATGAAGGGCTCGGAGCAAGAAAAAAAGGATAACATTCGACATAATTCAAAATATCGGTGGATTGGTGAAATCTATCCAACAGTTTTCACAGATGATTTCAAGATTTATCTTTTGTCAATTAGTAAGTTCTTGCGTCGAAACGATACGCTGGTCAAACCCTCATATCCGTTTATTTCAGCGGATGTTTTAAAGAACTCAATTGTTTTTATTGATGAGTTTGACGCATCTAAAGATACCATTCAAGAATTTATCATAGAAAAGGCTGTTGAGTCTCAAAATGACTACCTGGACATGGTTAAGGAACTGCATGGGAGAATGCGAGATTACCGCCCTGCCAGTTCCTTTTACGGCCCCTATGAGAAATACGTCGAAAACAAGCCTTATCTTCACACTCTCAAGACTTTGCAAAAAGAAGTAGAGGGCTTGTATGAAAAGTACGCTCTGTATTTCAATTACAAGACGAATGATGGATTTGATCGTAGTCGTAGTTTCTTGTTTTTTGATGGCGCATTCCGTAGTTATTTAAGTAACAATAATCATTACATCCGATGCGTCAAGGATGGCGATAATCAGCAGGTTAAGATTTATTACGAAAATAAAGATGTTTACGAAAAAAATCGCGACCTTGACAACGATATCAACATCTATTCTTTGTTGCGTGATGTGACTCATTTCCTGAATGAGTTTGCAAGATTTATTGCCAACTGGGCGGAACGCTACGCGGTTGCAGAAAATATTAAAAGAAAAAAACAGAATGCTGTCTTAGAGTCTTACACGGTAGAGGATGCAGTAGATACTATTTGCGATGCTTACTTCCGCAGCAAACATTTGAACAATATTTTTCATGATTTGATCACATCGTCGTCCATTCGAAATATCCGCGAAGAAGAAACCGTTATCGACGATTTTTCTTTCTTTAATCGAGGGTTCAAGTTCTTTGAATTTGTAGATGGTGACAAACATAATGAAGAAACGAAAATCAATTTTATTCAGATTGATGAAACTCCTGAAAAAATTCTTCTTTTCTTGGCGAAAAACACGAAAGTAATCGGCCTTTCAGCAACTGGACGTATCAATTCGGTTCTTTCTAATTATTCCCAGAAATATTTAAGGAATGAACTTAAGGACTCTTTGCTGACGCTGACGGAAGATACTTACGAATCCTTAAAAAAATCACAAGAGGAAAAATGGTCTCCCTATCAAGATGGCTCAATCAAAGTCAATATTGAATCTGTTGATCGAGGCGAAGAAAATAAATCCATTCAAGAGCGTTTAAAGCAAATAACGCAAAACAAAGATCTTGAGCGAAACTTCTCTAGAATGTTGGAAAATCTGGATATACAGCAAAGCAATAAAGAATATTATCAAAAACGTTACTGCAACGTCTTCGCCGTATTGAAGAATTTCATAGACAATGAGAATGTAGAGTCACTTCTTTGCCTGAATATGGCGCTTCCTAAACGGAACCTTGCAACATTTGATTTAGGGGTGTTTGAAAGATTTGTAGAGCAGTATTGCAAAGTTTATGGGAAAAGTAGCCCTAAAATCAAGGTCTTAAAAAGTGGTAGCGATTTTGAAGACGAAAAGGATTCGCTTTTAAAGGAACTTGCCAATGGTGAAAAGGTCTTTGTTTTTTCAGCTTATAAAACTATTGGCGCCGGCCAGAATCTACAGTATAAAATTCCACAAAGAGATATAGATAGCGAATCTATTGTTCAAATTGGTCGCAAACAAGATGTAAAAGATTTTGACGCGATTTACTTAGGTGATGTCACGAATGTCGTTACAAATATTAACGATGTAAAAAAAATCGGGATGAAGGAACTTCTTGAATTCCTATTTGAAATCAAGTATCTTTACGAAAATAACGAAATTAGTCCTCGTGATTTGAATCAGCTTGTTCAGACGGGCTTTAAAGCTTATACGAATAAGAATGATTACAATGCACCAATGGAAGTCGTGAGACATTCTACAAGTGTAAGACGCAAAATGACTCGCGATGTCATCCAGGCTGTTGGAAGACTTTGTCGCACCAACAATAAAAAAAGGGATGTCTTCATTTACACAAATAACGCTCTGCTTGCAACATTGGATGTTGCGAGTGTACGAGTAGATTTGATGAATCCGGAATTAAAAAAACTTTTTGAAATTGCGGCAAATTTTGCACAATCGCTTCCGGAAGAAAAATCTTTAGTAGAAAATGAAGCGAACCGTAAGTCTGAAAGTGCTAATTCCTACATTCAGGGCATGCTGCGCCACGATTGGACTCTTAAAAGCATGCGTCTTTGGACAGAATTACGAGAATGCACACTTAGACATCCTACGGCACCAAGTAAATTGGCTGAAAAAGATCATATCTTGGGCGACTACTATATTCAAAATTTTGAAAATAGATCCAATTACTATTATGCGCAGAAAGGCGATTTTTCAGGAATAATTGTCAATCTGTTTAAGGATCGTTCCGATTTTGAGAAGGGACTTGATGAAGAATACGCTCGAAATATTGGCCATGTGAGCGAAAAATCTGCAAGATTGCAGCAATTCTTCTTATATAGCGGAATGAAGAAACATTTTGAAAAGATGCACTATGCCACGGAATTCGGAAAAGATGATTTAATTCTTTCTCCTGTTCTATTCAATAACATTTATAAGGGTGCTCTTGGAGAAATCGCAGGAAGATTCATTCTTGAACAAGAATTGAATTTGACGTTGAAGGAAATTGAAGATCCTGCAAATTTTGAATTTTTTGATTTTATGCTCATCGATGGGGTGTATGTAGATTTCAAACATTGGAAAAGAACGGTTGCAAAGAGTACAGAACGATTCCATTCTGAAATCGAAAAGAAGTTGAATACGATTGGAGCTAAAAAAGCTTATGTGATTAACATTATAAAAGAAGGCGAATCGGTAATATCGTCTGATAAAGATGGCAAAATCATAGAGATTCCCTGGCTTATTGATGAGAAGGGGAAGCCGAATGAATCTGCAATCAAGATGCTTATAGAAGAGGTCCACAATGGCAAATAATCTTGACGGAAATAAATTTCCGATTTACACGAATAATATTAAGGTTGAAATTGACCGCAAGAAGGTAGATGAAAAATTTGTCGTGTACCAGATTGCAACAAAGGATCTCTTTTTGAAAGAGAATGTTTTAGACTTGCCTGCTGAACAATTTAAGGCGCAATCCGTCGCATATTATCAAAAAACACGATGGTTTGCCATGTTTAATAAGGGTAATGTCAACTTTGACAAGTTTAAACAAGAAATTCAGGCAAAGGACGATTCTGCGGTCGCAAATGAGGTGGACTTTTTTTGTCAAGATGAAACCTCCAAAGAAGGAATTAAGGATGTTGAACTTGCACAGTTGCTGGTGAATTCGCTTAAGAATCGTTCAAGCGATATATTTGCATATAACAACATTACTGGTAAATTGTATTATTCACCTGTCATTAAACCAAATGCAAAAACAATTGAGTTTCTGAGAATCCGTTTTTTTACTGCTTTAAATTCAATTTTTTTGGAAGCCAATACAGAAACCTTTTCCGAAGTCAATGCTTTAAAAAAATACGGCAAACGAAATGTTGAACCGAAGTTCCTTTTTGATGAAGAAACTGGAGAATTTCGTCGAAAACTTCATGCTGATTTAAAGAAAGGTCAATATTTCTTCGACCAGGGTGCTCTAAGTAAAAAGGGACCAAGAAAAAAGTTTTTGGATTTTTTGTCCAGAGATAACTATAGAAAGTCAAAGGCCGGAATTATTGCAACGTTCCTTAAAGATGTGAAAGAGAATCTTTCCGATTTCATCACTATTGAACAGATTCCATTTATGAATTATGAAAATTGTGAACAGAAACGAATTAATTACGAAAACTATGATTATGGAACCTTTGTAAATAAGAATGGAATTTGTGTCGTAAATACAATTCCAAATAGAACCGATGCTAAGGAAATGCAATCGCGGATTGTGAATTTTTTGAAGTCTGAATATGATGTGGAATCTGTTCCGGATAATCGTGAAAAAGGAAAATACATCATTGAAATTATTCACGATAAAGAATCTGGTGAGTATGCGACTGCGGAAGAGGCCGCTTCACCAAATCTTTTTAACGAGTTCAACAAGCCTCAAGATCAGCACAATCTTTTTTCTGAAAACGAAATTATTCAACATATCACGGTAGAAAACTCTGCTGAAAAGGTCAATTCCGATACACTAAAAGATGTAATGCACAATATAGTGCAAGAACTCATTATTAAAGGCGATGTTGTTAATCGTCAGATTACACTTGTGAATTGGAATGAACCAAAGGAATGGACGTTTGTAAAATGTGGAAAAGGGAAATGGAATGAGGCAAAGCGGTGCAATAGTTTTCGCTATTATAAAATGAAAATTTGTACTGATGGAAAATTAAATTTTGATGTTTTTGACAACCGGGAATATCCGGAAAATGATGAGTGGAATGTATTGGATCGAATCTTTGGATATTACAACAAAGGCTTTAAGAACAAATCTTCGGGCATTGAATGTATTGTATACAACGACATAAACAACATAAATGTCATCTATAAAACTAAGCAATTCACTTTGCTTAATGTTGAAGAAATTTTAAGGACGCTTTCTCTGTCTGATAGTGAAAATAAAATTGAAAAGAACCGTCTTGAAAATTATCTGGATGATTTTATTGAAATACACGAAAATTTGACTGATAAACAGCAGAGTGAACTGAATGACCTAAGGGAAAATATTCATAACTCGTTTGATAAGGAACTCTCATACAAAGATGTCTTGAACATGTATGATTCAGAGGGAAAAAAACATTCGCTAATTAAGAAGAAAATTATAAGCGATTTTGTTTACTGGCTTTATGACGCTTCTTCTGAAGATGGAAACCCTATTCTTTTGCACGGTCAAATGAAAAGCGGGGATAATCTCTATAAAAATTTCAATTCATTCCTTGGAATAAAGTCTATAACACTTGATGGTCAATTCAAGTATTTCGTTGGAAAGAAAAAGGAGGCGTTGCAGAGTAATCTTCCTACGTCCTGCGTTATTCGTGATGTGATTCCATGGAACAGGAATGGCGTAAATAAAGGAGGCCCAATATTCTTTAATGAACTTGAACATATGTTATCTGTGGAATTCGTGAGAAACGGACAATATACCGTCATACCATTCCCGATGAAGTATTTAAATGAATACGTTCGTTTTTGCGAAAAAGACGAAGACTTTGGGGAAGATTAATAAGGAAGTTTATCTTGTTAGCAACCCATTTATATAAGCATTCCCAGAATTGTCAGGACTACAAGTATGTGAAGGATTTTGGGGAAGGTGTTGATCGCATGTGTCGGGAAATGGAGGCGCAGGGTTTGCCGAAACCAGAATATCGGCAGGATGCTTTCATTTTGAAGGCTATCGTTAAAAATTCGGGATTTGGGTCGAAAAACTTAGGGATTGGTGACAAAAACTTAGGGTGTGCTCCGGCTACTGCGACCAATCTTATAAAGCGGATGAAAACGCTAAATATAGTGGAACCTGTTGTGGGCGTAGGCAAGGGAAAATACGTATTGCGCCGTGCTAAGTAAATTGTGCAATCATGAATCCACGCGAAGTTCTCGTATTAATCAAAGGAGAAATTAAGACGGAAGAGGTTGAATCTCTTTCTTTTGATGATGCTAGCCGGAAATGTAAGGTTGTTTTTCGTAATGGTAGTGCTTATGAATATAGTGCCGGTAACGTTGTTTGCCTAAATAACCCTTGCCAGCATGATTTCAAAAAACAGAAGATTTCCGTAAATGGCATTGAACTTTACAATATTGAAAACATCTATGAGTTTTGTGACGCCAAATCGAACAAAAAATATTGGCATATTGTTTTCAAGGATAAGGCTAAAACCTATAAGTGTGATGAGCTGAAGATCCTGAATGAAACGAAGGATTCTTTTCAAAGTGCCGTCTTGAATTATCTGAAGGATGTCGCGGCAAATAATCCCTTGTTGGTTCAGGAATTTTGTGAGAATGAAAACAAGAAAGTGGATGCCTCCTTATTGCAAAAGCAATATGACAAAATAAAAGGAATCTACGAAGGTGAAGATACCGCGTTGGCTCTTTATTTGAAGTCTGGAGCTCAAAAGGACTTACAAACTACAGAGACTCGAAGTCTTGTTTTCCCGTTTGGTTGCAACCTTAGCCAAATCAATGCAGTTCAAAATGCGTTCAAATATACAATTAGCCTAATTCAAGGGCCTCCGGGAACTGGTAAAACACAGACGATTTTAAATATCCTGGCCAACTTGCTGATTCAAGGGAAGACCGCGTTAGTCGTATCCAACAATAATAGCGCCATAAAGAACGTCCAAGAGAAGTTGTCTCAATATAAATTGGATTTTCTTTCGGCTATGCTTGGTAAAGATGAAAATAAGACATCTTTTATTGAATCGCAAAAGCTTAGAAAATTGGAACTTCCCATAGAAAAAAATCGTCCTAGTCTCGCTTCGTGGCAAAAGAACATATTAAAGAAAGTTTCCGACGCAAAACGGCTTTTTAGTGAGCAGAATGAGTTAGCTCGCGTAAAGACGGAATTTGAAAGTGCGAGAGTGAATTATGAGCATTTTAAGGAATATCTTGATGAATTGAAAATTTTAGACTACTCCGTTGAAAATCGGAATAATCTAAATCAATTCGATATAGAATCCGTTAGAAGCCAACTAGAATCAAATCTTAAGAATAACCCGTCAAGAAATAAGTTTTCTTTTTTTACTCGTGTTTGGCTGCGTTTTGTTAAGGGGCTTTCTAATTGGAAATTTCTCAAGGGTGATGTTGCTGCGATTATAGCAAGTCTTGAAAATTTCTGTTTTATAATTCGATTGGCTGAATATGGAAATCGCATTAAGTCTTTGGAAAATTCTGTAAAGGCTAATGAGCGGGCAGCGTCTGATTTGCAGAGCTTTTCAAAATCGATTTTGTATGAGAATGTTTTTCGAAAATTTTATTCGCATAAAGAACAAACCATATATACAAAAGATGATTTGTATCGTAAATGGAGTGAATTCCTTAAAGATTACCCGATTATATTCAGCACTACGTTTGCGTCAAAGAGTGCGCTTAATCCCAATGCCGTTTTTGACTATGTGATTATGGATGAATCTTCGCAGGTTGACATTGCTACGGGTGCGTTAGCTATTTCTTGTGCGAAGAATGCCGTGATTGTTGGTGATAGTAAGCAACTTGAAAAGGTGACGACAAGAGAAGAAAAGGAAAAGTATCAAGAAATTTTTGAAAAGTATAAAGTGCCTCAGATGTATAACTGTGCAGATGTGAGTTTCTTGGATTCTATTGGTCGCTTTATTCCCGAAGCAGCTAAAACTTTGTTGAAAGAACATTATCGTTGCCACCCGAAGATTATTGAGTTTTGTAATCAGAAATTCTATGACAATCAGCTGGTTGTTCTTTCTAACAATACAGAACAAAATCCGCTGGTAATTCATTGGACGGCTCCGACTAGTCGAGAAAATAATGTCAACCAGAAACAGATAGATGCAATTGCTCAAGAAGTGATGCCAACACTCAAAACGACCGATGTAGGGATAATTTCTCCTTATAACAAACAATGCAGTGGATTAAGAAAAGTTGTCCCGAACATTGATATATCGACCATTCATAAGTTTCAAGGCCGTGAGAAGGATGTGATAATTTTCTCAACGGTAGATAATGTTTTGACCGAGTTTTCCGGAGATCCGCAGATAATAAATGTGGCTGTTTCAAGAGCAAAGAATAAGTTTATATTGGTTGCTTCCAAACAGGAACAGCCAAAGGGTAGTATTCTTGATGACCTAATTGGCTACATTCAATAC
>Ga0247608_10005707_pt1 | contig 13375 bp, 10 predicted proteins | sample 176DNAGHGlowgp2_FD_193490 | JGI IMG/M metagenome (GOLD analysis project Ga0247608, IMG submission 193490) | Sheep rumen microbial communities from Palmerston North, Manawatu-Wanganui, New Zealand - 1766 DNA GHGlow gp2 | ecosystem: Host-associated > Mammals > Digestive system > Stomach > Rumen ...
TTTTTGTAACTTTTTTGTAAATCACTGAAAACCAGACAATTACGAAATGTTAAAAATAGTGCAATTTTTGCGCAAATATGAAAATATACCAAAAATGCACGTTTTTTAGAAAAAAAACAGTACCTTTGTGCTCGCAAACATGATACATTTGGGGATATGATTGATACTTCTGCCTTTCAGGGTAAAACGGCAGCTTATTTCACACTTGGATGTAAGCTGAATTTCTCCGAGACTTCTACTTTCGGCAAGATGCTCCAAGATATGGGCGTCAGAACGGCTGAGAAAGGGGAGAAGGCGGATATCTGCCTGATTAATACCTGTAGCGTGACGGAGGTGGCAGATCAGAAGTGCCGTCAGGCCATCCGTCGACTGGTTCGTCAGCATCCTGGTGCCTTCGTGGTGGTAACTGGCTGCTATGCCCAACTGGAGGCCGACGAGGTCGCTGCCATAGAAGGTGTGAGTCTGGTGCTGGGCTCGAATGAGAAGGCCAGTTTGGTACAGTTCCTGTCGGAGGCATGGAGTTCGGAGGATCAGGGGGACAGGTCGCGTGATTCTATGCAGAATCATGGACCTGTCCCCCTGATCCTCCGTCAGAAGACGAAGGATATCAAGACGTTTGCACCAAGTTGTTCGAGGGGTAATCGGACGCGGTTCTTCCTGAAGGTGCAGGATGGTTGCGACTATTTCTGTACTTACTGTACGATACCTTACGCTCGCGGGTTCAGTCGTAATCCGTCGATTGCCTCGTTGGTGGCACAGGCTGAAGAGGCGGCTCGCGAGGGGGGCAAGGAGATTGTGCTGACGGGTGTGAACATTGGTGATTTCGGTAAGACGACGGGTGAGCAGTTCCTGGATCTTGTGAAGGCACTGGATGCCGTCGAGGGTATCAGTCGCTATCGTATCAGTTCGTTGGAACCCGATCTGTTGTCGGATGAGTTGATTGACTATTGCGCCAAGAGCCGGGCCTTCATGCCACATTTCCATATCCCTTTGCAGAGCGGAAGCGACACGGTTTTGAAGCTGATGCACAGACACTACGACCGACAGTTGTTTGCGGATAAGATCCATAAGGTGAAGGCTGTGATGCCCGATGCTTTTATCGGTGTCGACGTGATGGTGGGTTGTCGTGGTGAAACGCCTGAGTGTTTCGAAGAGACTTATCAGTTCTTGAGTGAGCTCGATGTGACGCAGCTGCATGTGTTTCCCTATTCAGAGCGACCTGGCACCTCTGCGCTGAGCATACCCTATGTCGTGAGTGAGCAGGACAAGAAACTGCGCTCGAAGCGGTTGCTGGATCTGAGCGATGAGAAGACCATCGCCTTCTATCAGAAACATATTGGCCAACAGGCTGAGGTGCTGTTTGAGAAAGCACCTCGGGGCAAGGCGATGCACGGATTCACAAAGAACTATATCCGGGTGGAGTTGCCAGCACAGATGGCCGATCCTGCGTTGGACAATCAGATTATGAAAGTGAGGCTCGGTGAGCTGACGCACGATAAGCAGGCGCTCCGTTGTTCCCTTATATAATAAATAATGTACGCGCGTATGGAAAAACTGGCAATCGTCATATTGAACTGGAACGGCAGTAAGATGCTCTCAGCCTATTTGCCCTCCGTGTTGCAGTATTCGCAGGATGAAGCTACGGTCTATGTGGCGGATAATGCCTCGACCGACGATTCGCTGGCGATGCTGAGGACGCATTTCCCACAAGTCAGGCTGATAGAACTTGAAAAGAACTGGGGTTTTGCTGAGGGCTACAATAAGGCTTTGCATCAGATTGAGGCAGACTACTATCTTCTGCTGAATTCCGATATCGAGGTAACCCATCATTGGCTGACACCGATGTTGGAACTGTTGGATGCTCATCAGGACATCGCTGCTTGCCAGCCGAAGTTGCTTAGTATCTATGATCGCGATGCATTTGAATATGCTGGCGCGAGTGGAGGATTTATCGACCGACTGGGTTATCCCTTCTGTCGAGGCCGCATTTTTGAAACGGTGGAGCGTGATAACGGGCAGTATGATCATCAGACGGACTGCCATTGGGCGACGGGCGCTGCACTGCTGATTCGCTCGAAGGACTATTGGGAGGTCGGTGGCCTCGACGGACGGTTCTTTGCGCACAATGAAGAGATAGACCTCTGTTGGCGACTGCGAATCCGTGAAAGAAGAATTGTGTGTGTACCAGATAGTTATGTGTATCACGTTGGTGGCGGAACATTGCCAAAGAGCAATCCGATGAAGACCTTCCTGAATTTCCGCAATAATCTGACGATGCTCTATAAGTGTCTGCCTGAGGAGGAACTACAGGCGGTGATGCGCTGGCGCTGGTGGCTGGACTATCTGGCTGCCTGGGAAACGCTGATCCTGAATCGTAACCTGGGCGATTTCAAGGCTATCTACCGTGCGCGTCGCGCTTTCAAGCAGTGGCGGAAGGATTTTGAGGCAGACCGAAAGACGATTCAGGCCAGTCGTGTGGCCAATAAAAAACCAGAGCGGAAGATGTTCTCCCTGCTCTGGCAATATTATGTGAAGGGACGGAAAACTTTTAGTACTTTACCTGAATAGGCTTTTCGACTTCCTTCTTCCATTCCGTCAGGAACGCAAACCACTCCTTGGCACTGTGATAGCCGAACGATTCGTTGTCGGAACAATAGATGACCTTGTATTGCAGGTGCTTGTCGGGTGTTCCGACGACGTATGCATAGTTATCCTTATTGGCCGGCTCCTCGCTGCGCACATATTTCATGGGGATGTAGATGCCTAGACCGACGGTCTCGCGCTTGAAGTTGATGGTATCGTTTGATGGCCAGTCAGTACCCCAGCAGGCACGCAGACCCTTCTTGTCGCTGAACTCGACGGAGTTCTTGACGTTGATGATGCCCGTAGAGAACTGGTAGTCGGCCACAGGACGGTTGAAGAACACGTCGACATCGGTATCGCGATGACCAGCATATTGGGTGTAGCGAAGTGTCATGTTCAGAGATGCCTTGGCTGCATCGACCTGCCAGCCTTTGTCGATGACCTCGACGATGGTGCGTAACGGCCCATAAGAGATGATGCGCTGCGTGCGGCTCCTGACAGGCGCCACTAGTGTGGGCTCCTTACCGTTCCACCCTCTGAAGGCACCAAGACCAAAGGTCTGTCCCACCCAGAGCACATCATCGCCGTAGCCCTTTGCTTTCTGATCTTTGTCGGTATAGAACTGCGTCTCTTTCAATTCCAGTTGTTTCTTGAACTTGCCATAGAGGTCGAGAGTCTGCCGTTCGTCGAAATAGATGCGGATGCCATTGAGCTCGCTTTCGAAGTCGACACCATGGTGGTGCTGGATATTATAGGTGTAGGCGGCATCGCCACGAGCGGTGATCGACTCGATGTAATTGTTCTGCTGGTTCTTCTTCAGGTTCTTGTCCTTGCTGTTACTCAGCACCATCTCTGCGAAGACACGAGCAGGGTAGGGACGTGGCTCACCCTCGGTGAGGAGCGTCACGGTGTACTGCTTCTTCTCGTTGCCCTGAAGATTGACCAGGAAACAGAGCTCGTCGAAGGTCTCATCCTGATTGAGGTCGTCGAGCTGGCAGGGTATCTCCTGGCCGTCGACGGTGACGAGGGCTGAACGGATGTCGCCATAGGGGGCAATGTTGATGACGACCGGCTCATCGTTGCGAACCGATTTTGATGAATTGCTAACACTGACCGTGAAGGTCTGCTGGGCAACAGCTGCCAAGGGCAACATAAACAATAAGGAGAGTATTCGCTTTGTTTTCATATCGCTTTGTTTTAGTAGATTACAAAAGTACACAAAAAGTCGGAAAATGACCTCCTGTTTTTACACAAATAAACAAATTTGTGCACTTTTGGGTATTATTTTTAAAATAATTAGGTTAAAATTTGGATTTGGAAATAATTTTTAGTAAATTTGCAGAAATTTTAAAGAATTGTAAAACTCAGACTTGCCGTTAGTGCGTAAGATATATTTCATATTGTTTTTGACGATGCTTGGTTGTATCGGGTGTGAATGGCAACTCAAGTCCGATGAGTCGGACATGGAGATTGTCGTCGACCGCTACGACCGTATCCAGAGTCTTTATCTGACGACTGGCGACTTCTCAGCCCTTCAGCAGATGAACACCGCCTATCCCACGCAGACGCGCACCTTGATAGAGGATGTGCTCCGTATCGGCAAGGTGAATGAGACGGACATCAACATGAAATTCCTGCGATTCTATCAGGACTCCACGCTTCAGATGTTGATCAACGAGGCTGAGCAGCAGTATGCCAATATGGATGACATCAACCAGGAACTGACCACAGCCTTTCAGTATCTGCTACAGTGTTTGCCGAATATCGAGATTCCCGTGGTCTATGCGCAGATAGGCTCGTTGGATCAGAGCGTCATCGTAGGTAACGGTCAGATAGGCATCTGTCTCGACAAGTACCTGGGTGCCGACTATGCCCTTTATCAGAATGAGAACTACGGCTATACGCAGGAGCAGAAACAGATGATGCAGCGCCAGTATATCGTGCCCGACTGCATCGGCTTCTATCTGTTGAGCCTTTTCCCGATGCCCTTCGACCGTCAGATGTCACAGGAAGACCGTGACGTCCACATGGCGAAGATCCAGTGGGTGGTGAACGAGGCGTTAGGGCGCACTGTTTTCAATAATGCCTTTGTGAGCCGGGTGGATGAATACATGAAAAACAGCAAGAACGTGACACTTGAAAAACTATTGGCTGATAACCAGTATAAGCTATTCCAATAGGTCGCCTTGGTGGATATCGTGTGCCTTAAGATAATTATTCAGAAGATCTGTAAACTCGTGGTTTTTCAGTCCCCAGTGGGGTGCAATGCACATCTCTTTCGGTGACTGTGAGACAAAGCGTTCGAGTACCAGATCTTTTCGAAGCCGCTGTATGTAACGGGCAATCAGACGGATATACTCGTCGATGTCGTAAATATGGAAGGGTTTCTGCTCGAATTCATTCGCCAGACGGGTGCCTCGGATGATCTGCATCTGGTGGATCTTGAGGATGTCGATGGGGAGTGCAGAAATGATGGAAGCCTGACGAAGATTTTCCTGTGCGTCCTCGCCTGGCAGACCTAAGATAATGTGGGCGCCTGTGAGGATGCCATGTCGATGGGTCTTTTCGATGGTGAGGCGCGACTGCTCGAAGGTATGTCCGCGGTTGATGCGTCGCAGCGTCTCGTCGTTGGCACTCTCTACACCGTATTCCACGATGAGGAAACAACGCTGGTTCAGGTCTTCGAGATAGTCGAGGAGTGCGTCGGACACGCAGTCAGGACGTGTACCGATGACGATGCCTACAACGTCTTCCACCTGTAAAGCCTCTTCGTAGAGCTTGCGGAGGTGATTGATGGAGGCGTAAGTATTGGTATAAGCCTGGAAGTAGGCCAGATACTTCATCTCGGGATATTTGCGTGCAAAGAACTGTTTGCCGGCCTCTAACTGAAGGGTGATGCTATCTTGGCGCTGACAATAGGCGGGGTTGAAGGTGCGGTTGTCACAGTAGATGCAGCCACCCGTGGATAGACGGCCGTCGCGGTTCGGACAGGTGAAGCCGGCATCGATGGAAATCTTCTGCACACGGAAAGGGAAACGGCTGCGAATCCACGTGCCGTAATCATAATAATAAGGTGTATTCACTTTATTTAATTCCATCAGCGTGCAAAGTTAAGGAAAAAATCGCTACCTTTGCACAATCAAACAGAAAAATCAATTATATCTATGGTAAATATAAGACTTTCATTGATTGGTGCCGCCCTGCTGATGTCGTCTGTCTGCATCATGGCGGGTGAGAAACTGGACTTAGGCGATATCACACGCGGAGAGTTCCGTCAGGAGACATTGTCGGAAGTGCATCCGATGGCTGATGGCGAGACCTATGCACAGATTAGTGCCGATGGTAAGCGTATCGTCACGTATTCCTTTAAGACTGGCAAGCAGGTGGGCGTTTTGTTCGATGCTGCGACGGCCAGAGGTGCTCAGATTGGTCGTGTGCAGGGTTATATCGTGAGTCCGGACGGACGTCGGTTGTTGATTCAGACGAACACCAAATCAATCTATCGTCGATCGTTCACGGCGGAGTATTACATCTTTATGATTCAGAACAACAAACTGGAGCCGCTTAGTGATGGCGGTCCTCAGCAGACACCTGTGTTCTCGCCCGACGGTAATCAGATTGCCTTCGTCCGCGACAATAACATCTACCTGGTCAAGTTGCTTTATGACAATGCGGAGAGTCAGGTGACGAAGGACGGCAAGCGTAATGAGATTATCAATGGCATACCGGATTGGGTTTACGAGGAGGAATTCTCGACTAATTCATCGATGGTGTTTTCAGCTGACTCCAAGCAGATTATCTGGATCCGCTACGACGAGACCGATGTGCCACAATATTCCATGCAGTTGTTCAAGGGACTGGCTCCTGAGCAGGAAGCGTATCGCGATTATCCCGGCTTCTACATTTATAAGTATCCTATACCAGGTAAACAGAATGCCAAGGTGAAGGTGCTCTCGTATGACATCAAGAGTCATCAGACACGCACAATCGACCTGCCTTTGGAAGCCGACGGCTACATCCCCCGCATCAAGATGACCAACGATCCGACACGCATCATGATTTTCACCTTGAACCGACATCAGGACGATCTGAAGATCTATATGGCTAATCCGCTCTCGACGGTGGCGAAACTCATTATTGAGGACAAGGTTGACAAGTATGTAAAGGAAGAGACCTTCGAAGATGTGCAGATCAGCGACAAATATATCCTCCTGCCCAGCGAGCGCGATGGCTATAACCATCTCTATCTCTACAACCATAATGGTCAACAGCTGCGTCAGATTGTCAACGACCGTTATGTAGTGAAGCAAGTCTATGGTGTGGATGATGCGACGGGAGATGTCTACTTTGCAGCCAATCCTACAGGTGCGACGGAACAGCAGGTGATGGTGGCGCATCAGAATGGCAAGATTGAGACACTGACGCAGAAGGCGGGTGTCAGCAATGCCATCTTCAGCACGAATTTCAAATACTTCATCCATATCTGGAGCGATCTCGACAATCCCTTGCAGTATACACTCTGCCAGAACAATGGTAAGGTGCTGCAGACGCTCATCGACAACCACGAACTCAAGGCGCGGTTGGCGAAGTTTGACCTAGGTAAGAAAGAAATGTTTCAGTTTAAGACCTCTGAGGGTGTGACACTCAATGGCTGGATGGTGAAGCCTGCCGACTTTAATCCTTCGAAGCAATATCCTGTGATTATGTATCAGTACGGTGGTCCTGGCAATCAGCAGGTGCTCAACCAGTGGGGAATCGGTATGAGCGGTAATGGTGCCCTCTTGGAACAGTATCTTTGTCAGCAGGGTTATCTCTGTGTCTGCGTGGATAATCGTGGCACTGGCGGCCGAGGGGCTGAGTTTGAGAAATGTACCTATCTGCGGCTTGGTGAACTGGAGTCACGCGATCAGGTGGAGACGGCAATCTGGCTGGGACAGCAGTCGTATGTCGACAAGAATCGTATCGGTATCTGGGGCTGGTCGTATGGCGGTTGGAACACGCTGATGTCAATGTCGGAAGGACGTCCGGTCTTCAAGGCTGGCGTGGCCATCGCACCACCCACCAATTGGCGCTTCTATGACACCATCTATACAGAGCGGTATATGCGTACGCCTCAGGAGAATCCCAAAGGTTATGACGAGGTGAATCCCATCGCCCGCGCCTCAAATCTGAGTGGAGCATTGTTGCTCTGTCACGGTCTGGCAGACGACAATGTACACTATCAGAATACGGCTGAATATGTAGAGGCTTTGGTGCAGGCCGATAAGGATTTCCATCAGTTGGTCTATACCAATCGCAATCATAGTATCTTCGGTGGTAATACTCGTCGACATTTGTTCCGACAAGCTATCAATCATTTCAACGCTGAAATGAAATAAAAAATAAGCCCCACCAAACGGTGGGGCTTAATCTTCTTAGTATGCGAAGAGCGGATAGTCTTTCATCTTCTCGTTGACGCGTTTACGAACGGAAGCGATGACCTCTTCGTTTTCAGGATCATTCAGAACTTCCTCAATCCAGGCAGCAATCTGAACCATCAAATCCTCCTTGGCACCACGGGTAGTGATGGCAGGTGTGCCAAGACGGATACCACTGGTTTGGAAAGCCGAGCGGCTATCAAACGGTACCATATTCTTGTTTACCGTGATATCAGCTGCAACAAGGGCATTCTCAGCCACCTTACCAGTCAGGTCGGGATACTTCGAACGGAGATCGACGAGCATCGAGTGGTTGTCGGTACCACCGCTGACAATGCCGAAGCCGCGCTTTACCAGTTCCTCTGCCAGCACCTTGGCATTCTTCTGAACCTGCTTGGCCCACTCTTTGAACTCAGGCTGCAGCGCCTCACCGAAGGCAACGGCCTTGGCGGCGATGACATGCTCCAACGGCCCACCCTGCTGTCCGGGGAAGACAGCGGAGTTGAGCAGGGCCGACATCTTCTTGACGATGCCCTTAGGTGTGGTATAGCCCCAAGGATTGTCGAAGTCCTTACCCATTAGGATGATACCGCCACGCGGACCGCGTAGGGTCTTATGGGTAGTAGAGGTCACGATGTGGGCATATTTCACGGGGTTCTCCAGCAGTCCGGCTGCAATCAGACCTGCGGGGTGGGCCATATCGATCATCAGAAGAGCGCCAACCTTGTCGGCAATCTCGCGCATACGCTTGTAGTCCCATTCACGGCTATAGGCAGAGCCACCACCGATAATCAGCTTCGGCTTGTGCTTGAGGGCAAGCTGCTCCATCTCGTCGTAATCCACACGACCTGTCTCTTTGTTCAGATTATAGCCGATGGGGTTGTAGATGATACCACTGGTGTTCACGTGTGAGCCGTGAGAGAGATGGCCACCGTGATCAAGGTTCAGTCCCATGAAGGTATCACCGGGTTTCAGCACTGCGAGCAATACGGCAGCATTAGCCTGAGCACCTGAGTGGGGCTGCACATTGGCATATTCAGCACCGAAGAGTTTGCACACACGGTCGATAGCCAATTGCTCCACCTCGTCAACCACCTGACAGCCGCCATAGTAACGGTGTCCAGGATAGCCCTCGGCATACTTGTTAGTCAGATAGGAGCCCATAGCTTCCATCACCTGATCACTTACGAAATTCTCACTGGCAATCAGCTCAATGCCTTTCAACTGACGCTGATGCTCTTTCTCAATCAACTCAAAGATTGTGTTGTCTCTGTTCATTGTCTTTGTTTATTGGGTTTATACTAATTCTACCTTATTGATATCCTGTTCTTTCTCGCAATAGTGACAAGTCAGGATGCCATCTGCCACATGGAAATGGGTGGCCATCGGCTCGTTGTTAGTCACACATTTGGGATTATTGCACTTCACGATGCCCTTGATTTCATCGGGTGTCACGACGGCCTTCTTCTCCACAACCTCATAATCGCGGATGATACTGAGGATGACATTTGGTGCCACCACGGAAAGACGGGAAATCTCGTCGTCGGTGAAGAACTTATCCGACACCTTGATGATGCCTTTGCTACCCACTTTTTGCGAGGGATAATTGAAACCGATGGTGACAGGGGTCTTCAGGTCGAAGAGGCCTAAAAGACTAGCCACCTGATAGGTCTTGGCAGTGGGTATGTGGTCGATGACGGTGCCGTGCTCAATAGCGGCAACCAAACGTTCTTTCTTGTTCATATTCTGAGTATTCTGGGTTGTCTGAAATCAATCGATGATAGTCTTGTCATTTCTCACTTCGTCAAGCGTGATACCGAGTACGTCGCAGAAGATGGCTTCACGAGCGAAGAGACCATTGCCTGCTTGCTGGATATAATAAGCATGGGGATTCTCGTCCACATCATAGGCGATTTCATTAACGCGGGGTAGGGGATGGAGAATCTTCATGTTAGGTTTGGCGCTTTTCAACATCTCGTTGTTGAGTACATACACATTCTTTACGCGCTCGTATTCCATCAGATCCGAAAAACGCTCTTTCTGAACACGTGTCATATAGAGAATATCAGCATCGGCGATGACCTTATCGTTGAAGGCGGTATGCTCCTGGTATTTGATGCCGTGCTCGTCACAATAGAGCTTGTACTCTTTCGGCATAGCCAGTTCCTTTGGGGCCACGAAATGGAATGTCGGGTTGAAATGGCGCATGGCCATCAGCAGGGAGTGAACCGTCCTGCCATACTTCAAATCACCCACCATATATATATTAAGGTTGTCGAGCGTACCCTGTGTCTTATAAATCGAATAAAGGTCGAGCATGCATTGCGAGGGGTGCTGGTGAGCTCCGTCGCCAGCGTTGACAATAGGAATGGGGGCTACCTCGGAGGCATAGACTGCCGCACCCTCAATATAATGGCGCATAACGATAACATCAGCATAGTTAGAGACCATCAGAATCGTATCTTTCAGCGTCTCACCTTTTGTACCGCTGGTGATTTTGGGGTCAGCGAATCCGATGACACGTGCGCCAAGACGGTTTGCTGCAGTCTCGAAAGACAGCCTGGTACGGGTCGAGGGCTCAAAGAAAAGTGTCGCAATCACCTTCCCCTTTAGTAATTCCCTATTAGGGTGCTTCTCAAACTCTTCTGCCATCTCAATCATATAGAGGATTTTCTCTTTGGTGAGATCGGCAATTGTCACAAAATTATGCTTTTCCATCCACTATTTTCGTTTTGTTGGCACAAAATTACATATTATTTCTGATTTCCGTGCGATATTTTCAAAGAAAATCGTAATTTTGCACCAAGATAATTAAAAGAGACGAATTTTTGGGCTTATGATGAAGTGGTTTGTGCGTTTTTTATGGACGTTATTGATATTGGTAGTGCTGGGTGCTGCTACTGCATTTTATGCGATTGACCAAGGATGGATTGGCTATATGCCGCCCATTGAGGATTTGCAGAATCCAATCAACCGTTATGCCACACAGGTGTATTCATCTGATGGAAAATTGCTTGGTACGTGGAACTACAACCGTGAGAACCGCGTGTTGGTGGATTATACAAAACTGTCGCCATCTTTGGTTCAGGCACTTGTGGCCACAGAAGACGTTCGTTTCTACGAACACTCCGGCATCGATTTCTATGCCTTGGCGCGTGCTGTCATTAAGCGTGGTATCTTGGGGCAGAAGAGCGCGGGTGGTGGTTCTACTATTACCCAGCAGTTGGCTAAACAGTTGTATTCAGAACATGCCAAGAGCACAATGGAACGTGTGTTGCAGAAGCCTATCGAGTGGGTAATTGCCGTCAAGCTGGAACGCAATTATACGAAGGATGAGATTATTACTATGTATTTGAATTATTTTGACTTCCTTCATAATGCGGTCGGTATCAAGACGGCATCGAATACGTATTTCAGTAAGGAACCTAAGGATCTGACGGTTAATGAAGCAGCTACCTTGATAGGCCTCTGTAAGAATCCTTCTTACTATAATCCTGTAAGAAATCCAGAACGTAGCCGTGAGCGTCGTAATGTGGTACTTGGACAAATGGTAAAAGCTGGTTGTCTCTCTCAGACCGACTATGACAAGTACAGTGCAGAACCCATCCAGTTGCATTTCCATGTGAGCGATCATAAGGATGGTATTGCAACTTATTTCCGTGATTTCCTACGTCGTTACCTGATGGCCAGAAAACCGGAAAGAGTAATGTATGCTTCTTGGAATATGGCTAAATACTACGTTGACTCAATTAATTGGGAATCAGATCCTTTGTATGGTTGGTGTAACAAAAACAAGAAGAAAAATGGTGAGCCTTACAGTATCTATACCGATGGCCTTCGCGTGCATACTACCATCGACTCGCGCATGCAGAAATATGCTGAGGAGGCCGTCGAGAAGCATGTGGCAAAATATCTCCAGCCTGCTTTCGACAAAGCTAATCTCAAGAAACCCAATGCACCCTTCTCCAAGGATCTTTCAGTATCCCAAGTGCAGAAAATTCTGATGAGATCCGTTCGTCAGTGTGAACGTTATCGCGCGCTGAAAGAGAATAATGCTTCTGACGCAGAAATACAGAAGTCGTTCCATACGCCTGTGCGTATGTCTATCTTTACCTATCATGGGGAACTGGATACGATAATGACGCCAATCGATTCGATAAAATATTACAAATCCTTCCTTCGCACAGGTTTCCTGAGCATCTGTCCTCAGAATGGTCATGTAAAGGCTTATGTTGGTGGATTGAACTTCTCTCATTTCGCGTATGATATGGCTATGGAAGGTCGTCGTCAGGTGGGTTCTACCATCAAGCCGCTTCTTTATTCATTGGCAATGGAGAATGGTTTCTCTCCTTGCGATGAGGCACCGAATGTGCAGCAGACTTATATGGTGGCAGGCAAACCATGGACACCGCGAAACAGTAGCCGTTCTAGATATGGTCAGATGGTGACCTTGAAATGGGGACTCCAGCAGTCTAATAACTGGATTTCTGCCTATCTGATGAGTAAGTTGAACCCGCAGGCTTTTGTGGATCTGCTCAGACAGTATGGCATCAGCAATCCCGATATTCATCCGTCGATGGCGCTTTGTCTCGGCCCCTGCGAGATTACCGTTGGCGAGATGGCCAGTGCCTATACGGCTTTTGTGAATCACGGTATTCGTGCTGCTCACATGTTCGTGACACGTATTGAAGATGGAGAAGGCAATCTGATTGCACGATTCCAGCCGCGAATGAATGAGGTGATTAGCGAGGAGAGTGCCAACAAGATGCTCTATATGTTGAAGGCTGTTGTGGATGGCGGTACGGCTGGAAGACTCCGTCATAAGTATAATATGAAAGGTGAGATTGGTGGTAAGACTGGTACGACCAATAATAATAGTGATGCCTGGTTCGTTGGCGTGACACCTTCGCTTGTCAGCGTTTGCTGGGTGGGAGGCGATGATCGCGACATCCATTTCGATTCGATGGATATGGGGCAGGGCGCTACGATGGCATTGCCGGTTTTTGCCTACTATATGCAAAAAGTTTACGCCGATCCTCAACTTGGAATCAACGAAAGTGCTGTCTTCGACATGCCCGAAGGATATAACCCCTGTTCGTATATCGATGACGCACTCGGTGACAACGAAATTGAGGAAATTTTCGAGTAGTTTTTATATATAAATAAGGTGTAGGTCTTTTGTTTTGTCAATAATCCCGAAAACTTTTGGGGTTTTTGAAAAAAAGTCTTCGAAAAATTTGGAGGGTATCAAAAAATGTAGTACCTTTGCATCCGCTTTCGCGCAAAAAATCAGTGCGGGGGCATGAAGAAAGAGTTCTTTGAAAGATTTACATAGACAGAAGTAGTACAAGAAGCGAGTGCTTGTATATTATATA
>Ga0247608_10005710_pt1 | contig 13371 bp, 13 predicted proteins | sample 176DNAGHGlowgp2_FD_193490 | JGI IMG/M metagenome (GOLD analysis project Ga0247608, IMG submission 193490) | Sheep rumen microbial communities from Palmerston North, Manawatu-Wanganui, New Zealand - 1766 DNA GHGlow gp2 | ecosystem: Host-associated > Mammals > Digestive system > Stomach > Rumen ...
TCAGGATTAAGGAAAATCACATTCCCTTTCTTACATTCTCTTTTGTACTCATTCAATCCTATCTTTTGCCTGAGTTCCTTTCTGTTATTGTAAACAGTGTTGTCTTTCTTATAGTAAAGCATAGTCTTAATTGTTAATCTATTTTATTGTAAATAAGGAATTGAAGGCTTCTAAACCGCATTTTATACTATTTCAGCAACATCTTATAAATAGTATCAAATCTTAGAATAATGGAGACTAATTTTCATATCCCACTACTATTTATTATTAGTAAGGTTTTAAAGTCCTCAGAATAGCGGATTACACTATTTCAGCATATCTTCTACTGGGGAAACTACTTGTGTTCTACATTTAGTTTATTTTCTTTCAGATGTCTATTATAAAAGGTTGTTCTACCTTCCCCATGGCTGAGATAGTGTAATCTATTTATTATAGCAATGGGGAAAGTGGCTAAATCCATTAACCACAATCCTCACATCACTACCTCACATATAAGGAATTGGTGTCTTCTGAACCGCAAATCATACCATTTCAGAAGATACTGCTTTTCTATTGATAAGGAATTGAAGGCTTCTAATTGGCAGATTATAGTATTTCAGAAACAATCACTTTACATGTATAAGGAATTCAAGGCTTTTCAACCGCAAAAACAGCCATTTCAGCCTTTCCGTGGGGAAATCCTTCATTTTTGCACTAAAATCCCTTAAAAAGTCTAAAATCCCCCCACTAAAATGGCACTTTCAACCACCAAAGCCTTATTAATGAAAGAGGATATAAAAATCACCCACTTTTAACCCAATTCATGCACCAAAGCCTTATATATGAGAGAAGAGAGAGAATCTGAAATATATGAATCCGCTATTAGGAAGACATCAAATCCTTATATGTGAAAAGGAGATAAATAATATGAAGAAACTAAAAGAAACAGATTCAGTCATAGAAGCATTGGATAGAGTACTTCATGACTTAGACAATCTCTATCAAGACTTAAGGGTTATCAGGGAATTCTTAGCCATTAACCCAGACAACTAACCAATTAAAACTATTTTAACTATGGAAGACATTAAGATTCAGGAGTCTATTGAGAGACTTATTCAGGCTTATCAGGCACTCAAAGAGCAAGTAGAAGAAGCTATTGCACAACTTCAGAAGATAGTTTAGAACTTTTTCTGATTAACAACTATTTATTAATGTAGAAAATTAAAGACACTATGAAAGACTTAATTAACAAAGTGAAGAACTACTTCAAAGGTTTGGTTGAAAGATTCAACAACAAACATGCAGACAATGATGGATACAAGGCAGTATTGATATTTGTATTCTACTTAGCCTTAGTTATAGCAGCAGTTTCATTCTTATATGCTGTATTCAGTACATTGAAACTTGGCGGTGCTCTGTTTTTAGTTATAGGTTCTTATTTCTCAATTAGAATTCTATACCAATTCTCAAAAGATTTTATAGGACTTATCAAGTTGTATATAACTGGTAAGAAAGAAGAAGGTGAAAACTAAATCTCACATAAATAACAATAAAACTATTTTATTATGACAACTACTGAAAGAATTGAAGCGCAGGAAAGACAAGATAGATATGTTGCTTCAAGATGTTTAAGAAAACTTCTCTATAAGGGGAAAGATTTACAGATTAACCCCACTAAGATAACTGATTATGTGGATTTGAATTGTTCCGTTATTAACTTGAATGATAAGTTAATACAATTCAATGTGGAAATCAAAGAAAGAAATAAGAATGAGTGGCAGATGAAGAATTACCCTCAGGCTGAGTTAAAAGTTGCTAAGTATAAGAGAATGAGACAGTCAACACCAGAAGGAACTAAACTTCTATATATGGTACTCCTAAATAATCAGAAATGCTTGATTTTTGACATGGATACCCTAGATTGGAGTAAAGTAGAGCAGAAAGACTGGATGATTAAGATAACACAGATGGATGAAAATTCACCTTATGTCTCAACTCCAACATACTTTATACCCTATGAATTAGCAGTTGCTTCTGTAGATTGCTCAGAATATGTAGAAGAATACAAAACAACAATATCAAGAGATAGCCTTGATACTTATGTTTCAACAATAACTCAGTAAAAACAACACACAATTATGAAAAAAGAAGAGATTGAATTTGTAGAATTTCCACCAGTAGCAGGTACTACTATTTACTATGTATCAGTTTTAGCGGAAAAAGACTTTACAGAATAATATCCATAATGTATTTAATAAAAAAGGGAGGTAGAAACTAATCTACTTCCCTTTCTTTTTTTTTTATTGTTTTATGTCTTTCCCTAAGATAACACTTATCATGAATGTTTTCTCACTGTCTGTCAGATTATCATCATTTAGTATGTCAGCAATCCTTTCTTCATTTATCATATCTTGTGTTATCTCTTCTAGTGTAGTCCCCATTGATTCAAACACCTCTTCTGCTTTCTTCTTCATTTCCTCATGTGGTGGATAGTAATCAAACCATTTATCATCAAAGGAATTATACTTATACACCTTATGAGCACCATACATGAAGATAAACTTATGTTCAACACCATTAACTGTATTTATTCTAATGATAGTTCCCTTGTGATTAAACAGTTCTCCTTTCTCTATACTGCACAAACCTATATGCTGGTTGATTATGTCTTTTATAACCTTCCTATCCTTCTCATCTTGTACATCAGCCACTAAACCTACAAATGAATCTGGGGTTGGATTTTGGATTTGGTAGATTATATTATCAATTCTTTCTATCTCTTCATTATACCTTTCTAAATCTGCCTGATATGAAATGAAATCTATTTTAATTTTTCCTAACTGAGATTCATACCTTGCTTTATTTATATCCCCAGCCATGTATAAATCTTGTGCTCTGAATTTTCTCTCTTCAAGTTGTGCAAGTTTGTTGTTTGTCTCTAGTATTTTCTCTTTAACTATCTTCTTATTGGCTTCATAGGTTTCAATACTTTTTTCACCTTCACCATGTAAAAATTCTATATGTTCAAGTTGAGCAACATCCCAAATAAGGTTATCAAATATTCTACTATCAATACTATCTTTACAGGAACACTCTTTAATGTGGTGTTTGTAGCACTTATATCTGGTATTCAGAACAAACATATTCCCGCCACATTCTTTACATTTCAGGTGTTGTACTCCAAAATTGATATGTTTGGTTTCCTTGGTTGCTTTTCTATCAGTAGCATCATTTTGTTTCCTCATATCTGCAACCTGATTCCAAAGTTCTTCATCAATTATCTGGGGAAACTTTCTAATCCCATTATCACCCTTATATGCACTATTGGAAAGAATATGCTGGATTTTCCTTGTAGTGAATTTTACACCATTTCTCTGTGTTATACCTCTTTCATTAAACTCCTTAGCCAGTTTTGCAGCAGAGTAATTACCAGTAGAGTATAATCTGAAAATCTTCCTTACTATATCAGTTTCTTCTTGATTTGGTACTATATAACCATCAGGATTCACTTCATAGCCATATAATGCACCATAGCCACCACCATTCCACTTCATTTCCTTCCTATTCCTATCTCTACCTCTTCTAAACCTCTCCTTCTTGATATCCATTTCCTGTTTAGCAAGAGTTATGAGAAGAGATAGTGTTATTTCAGTGCCTTGATTAATCTTTCCATCTGCATCAAATAACTCAATCTTTGGGGTGCAGCAGATTAGTTGGATTTTATTCTTTACAAAGAAATCCTTCATTTTATAGAAGGCTAACTCTACTCTGGCAAGTCTTGATATTTCCCACACAAAGCAAACCTTAATACTGGTATCCTTTTCAAGTGTGGTTATAAGTTCATCTACCTCTTTCTGGTAGAGTTCATTCTGCTTTATGGCACTAGCCCCAGCCTTCCCAATATAGATAATGTCTTCTTTTAGGAAGCCATACTTAGTAGTTGCAAGGGTTGTTAATTCATCCCTCTGGCTCTCTATCTCTTGTCTGTCAGTAGAGCCTCTTAGCCAGCATATGCATTTATTTCCCATATTATTACTATATTTACTGCAAAGATAGTAATTTTATTCTGAGAAATAGTTAAGATTGAACACATTTGTTTAAGCAAATATACCCAAACTTAACTACTTCTTAACCAAAAGAAAATCAGAGGATTAGCCAATAATCCCCTGATTTCTTGCTAAAATTACACAAGTTTAGCCTTCAATTCCTCAATCTGAGCAAGGATTTTAGCATTCTTCTTGTCCTTGATGATGGATTCTACAGCAGCAATGACATCATCAAGGGTAAAGCCATATGCCTTGGCTTCCTTGACAACAGCAAGCACTTTCTTCACCTCTTCCTGCTCATTAACCTTCTTTTCCCTTCTCTTGGCTTCTCCTGCCTTCCTCTTCTCATATCTCTTCTGAAGGGTGTCAATGAATTCTACCACCTCTTTCTCATTGTTGCAAGGCATGGTAAGAGGCTTGTGAAACCTTCCCTGTGCATCAAAGTAAGCCTGTGCCCTTTCTTTCTGGGATGTAGTCAGGCTCTTCATTGCCAAAACTTGTTCTTTAGTCTTCATATGCGTAAAATTTAATGGTTTCCGCAAAAATAAAGACTTTTCTGAAAATATCCAATATTATTTTACTGAAAATATTTGATTCTTGTGTCTTGGAGTTGGAAGTGAAATGTGAATCCAGTTATAATTGTACTCATTGATTAACTGTCCAACAACAATCTCATTATTGTGAATCATATCACAAATCAAATCAAATAACCTCTTATTATCTGCTATGCTATCTGATTCTGTTTTAATGTCTGCAGCCTCACCCTTTACATGTTGAGAAGTAGTAGAACCATTAAGTGCCTTGTTAAGTTCAACACACCTAAAACCACTGCTAACTACAATTACATCACCATATTTATCCCTGATTGGCTGAAGTATTTGCTCACATAGTAGGGTAAGTTTATCAATAACCTCTTGTGATGGGGTATTATCAATTCTCTTATCAATGGCTGTCTGAGAGAACACCAATTCTTCAAGTGTAAAATTCTTTGTTATGTTCATTTATATCTTTCTTAATTTACTTTTATTAAAGGATAGGGTGGAGTATTCAATTGCCCCACCCTTTCCACAACACAATTATGAAATTAAATATATAGAGAAAAAGAATAGATAAAATGCTTTATTCCTCTGAAGCATCATCAATTATTCTGTAATAGATTACACCATCAATAGGTGTACCTGCTTCTGAATAATAACCAATGTAAAATCCATATTCAGAATAATAGCCATCTTGTGTATTAGGAGCATTACATACATATAAATGTTCTAAATAACTATCATTCTTATAATCATATGAATTAATACCATTTTGATATATATAGTTTCCGTCTGGTTCTCCAGTTGAAGGGTTCATTTTGGGGCTTCCCTGTCCAACTTGAAAAGTTAAATGATTAGGATTATATATTTCAATAGTTTTTCCCACAGTTCCAGTAATAAGAGTAGAGAAACTTTTACTATCAGAATGTACTGTAAGAGTATTCAAATTAAGTTCAGTATATTCAGGTTCAGGAGCACTTCCACCATCACCCTTATCATATACCTTATCTTCACCATCTATGTTATTGCTTCTGAAATGTACGCTGCCATCACCAAGAACATAATATAAATCACCTGCAACTAAACCACCCTGTGTATAGTTGTCATACTCATTTTTTGAATTAAATACTTTAATCATATTTTTATTTATTTATTTATTTTTGTTATTGTTTTATTTTACTCTGTTGCAATAGTCCAACCTTCAGGAACACCATTTACACCAGAAACATCCCAAGTTGCATTTGAACTCTTAACAAACTCACCACTTGCAGCAACATTATTCACCCAGTTTAACATACAGTTAGCAGCAGAAACATCTGTAGCCAGCATCTTAATGTATCTTAGACTTGTACAACCATTAAACATACCATTATAGCAGTTAATAGCCAAAGTAGGAGCATATAGTGTTGGAGCAATCTCTAATGATGTACAATTAAGGAACATCTGCATACAAGAGTTAGTATTCACTATAGTTGCTGCTATTGCTGGTGCATTAACTAAACTCCTACATCCACTAAACATAGTCATATAAGAATTTGCAGCCATTGTAGTTGCAGGTAATTCAGGTGCTGTAGTTAAGGATGTACAATTAAGGAACATACCATTATAACAGTTTCCTTCAAGTGTCATAGCAGGCAGTTGAGGTGCTTTAGTCAATGAAGAACAACCATTAAACATATTACTATAACAAGAATTAACCATTGTCATGGCTGGTAATTCAGGGGCTGTTGTTAATGAAGTACAATTCTGAAACATATTGTTATAGCAAGAATTACCAAGTGTTGTTGCAGGTAGTTTCTTCATTATTTTAGTTAGATTTGTACAACCTGAGAAGAATTGATAGTATGCAGCAGCAGGAAGAGACAAGGCAGGAAAACAGATTCCACTAACATCAGTAATAGCGGTAGATGATTGAAAGAATCCTCTAAATGTATTACCTTCTGTTGGTAAAGTAGTCTGTGTTGCAAAATTATCACTATAAAGAAGGGACATTGTATTACCATAAACCTTGCAAGCACCACCTGTTATCTGAATTCTTGATGTATAAACTGTAGCACCAAAACTGCCTGCTACAACCTTACAATATGATGTATTACTTCCCTTCAGATAAAGTTTCTCACCAGCAGCAAGAGTAGCAAGTGTTGTATTAGAATTTGCCTTTGTTGAACTCCAAGTTGATTTATCTCTGGAATAGTATATAGTCTTTGCATAAGATGAGTTAGAGTTAGTCATGGTGTATTTTACTATTGTTCCACCATCAATTGATTCAATAGTTAAATATTCACCTGAATAATCTTCCTCAGGTTCTCCACCAGATTTCTCCCATACCAGTTGTGAGCCAATATAGAATTTAGAAACTTCACTCCCATTATATATGAAGTTCTGGACATCATTAAAATCTATTGTCATGGCTTAAATTGTTAGGGTTAATGTTCCAGTTGTGGCATCATAAGAGAAGGCAGAACTGGTTATATAATTAGCATCATTAGTAAAGGCAGAAACATTGCTAGGAACGGTAGGAATAGATGGCTTATTGGTTAAGTCATTATAGTCTCCACTGGTAGCAACAGCAGCCAAATCAGCAGAATTTGCCTTCCCAGATATATCCTGATGTTGAGTAAGGAATCCACTATCATTCACCAAGTCAGAGGTTTTAGTAGGAATTTCTGATTTATCAGCCTTTCCACTTATATCTTGGTGCTGTGTTAGATATCCTTTATTGTCAATCTGAGTTTTAGTGTAGTATTGTGCTGGGTCAAATGAACTTGATGCAGAAATTCTATCATCAACCTCTTGTTTAGTGTAGGTATTACTTTTGTCTGCCTTCCCAGAAATATCCTGATGGGAAGTAAGATAACCAGCATCATTTGTGAAAGCAGATACTTTTGTAGGGACTGTAGGAATAGATGGCTTATTTGTTAAATCATTATAATTACCTGAAGTTGCAACCTTTGATAACTCTGACTTATTTGCCTTACCTGAGATTGCACTGGAAGTAATAAAACCTAGGTCATTCTCCAAATCAGAAACCTTAGATGGGATTTCAATTGAACTTCCACCTGATTCAACCAATGCTTCCACCTCTTCCTTAGTATAGAATTGTTCTAATGATTCAGCCTCAGTCAAGAATTCACTATCATCCTGTAAATCTGAAATCTTGGTAGGAATAGTGGCTGAGATTTCTTCTTTAGCCTCTTCAATAGCATCTCTTACCTCAGTTTTCTTTGCATAGAGAGATAAGTCAGAAGTTAGATTAATCTCAGAGGAATAATCAAGAACTTCTGTATTAATAGAAGATGTTGAATCAGAACCATTAGAAGTTTGATTTTTCAATTTATTAGATAAACAGAAACAGTCAATGTAATCAAGGGAAACCATGTCAGATTCACCTTTGTTCTCACTAAGGAATAATCTATAAACACCATTAGATTTCTGGTCTTTCCCATAGAAAATTCCGCTGATTACATTATCATTGATTACATAGTCAAATATCTGTTTCTTATCATATTTATCATATAGTTCTACAGATATGTTCTTTCCAGCAAAATCTTCTGGCTGCTGGAATCTTGTTATAGTCCAATTAATCTGGATATCATTTCCTATTCTTATAGTTTTCATATTAGAATTCAAGTTTCTAAGTTATTATGTTGTATATTATTCTTTGTCTTCTTTCTTCTTTCCTACTTGTGCTACTTGTTTAAGGTTATCTATTGAAAGATTGATTCCAAGTAAACCTGAAACAAACACCAAGAGTTGTGCTGTAAACCACAGCACGGATGCATCAATAATTCCCGTTGGTGGTATAAAAAGTGCAATAAACCCTATAACAATGGCTGCTAAAAAGGATACTACACTTATAATTTCCTTAATTGTTTTGTGTTCCATTGTCTCTCATAAGTTTTATTAATCTACTAAACCAATCTCTCCAATCTTGCATGAGTTTATACACCTTGGTATTCTCAGTGGTTTTGTGAGATTGATAATTTAGCATTATTCCTATCTGGTCATCATTGGAAAAAATCTTGTTAATAAGTCTTGCCTTGAGTTTCCTATCCTCATTGATAAATACTGCAAACTTATCATCAATCATAGCAATATTACCTAATATCTTTATGTTGGATAAATCTATATCTTCTTCAGCGCATTCTTTATCAACAGGAAATGAAAAGGCCATCTCATTATCAGATTTAAGTATTTTACCTGCCTCTGGAAGTTGTTTATCACCGTATATAATCATAGTTTTATTATTTAATCTGTTATAATTTTGATATGGGAGAATATTGAATATTCTCCCATATCTTTTTAAAGAGTCTTACTTAAAGTAAAGTCACTATAAGTAGATCTTAATAAGCAGTTTGTCCAACCAGTAGTATCATAACCAGTTGCATCTGATGGTACATAAAGTACATTATTTCCTGTACCTCTATTATTAGAACCAGTTGCATTTGATGGAACATCTCCCCAAGAGGAAGTAGCAGAATATGTATCACTACTTGTTGGAGTATATACTGTTGGAGCAGTACTTCTATTAATAATAATTGTACTTAAATTTTCACATCCTGCAAAAGCAAATCTACCAATATAATTTACACTACTTGATATTTCAATTGAAGTTAATCCAGTACAACCATAAAAAGCATTATTATTAATTCCTAATACAGAAGAAGGAATAACTGTATTTTTACATCCAAGTACCAAATAATTATTAAATTTATGGATTAAACAATTACTACCATTATCATCACTGAAAACAGGATTATCTTGTGCAACCACTATTGACGTTAAACTATTACTACATCCAAAAAATACTTCACCAAAATCAGAATTAGATACATTATATGTATTACCTGCAATATTTATCACTGATGCTGGAATATTAATACTTGTTAATCCTGTACATCTATGAAATGCTCTATATTCAATTGTTGTAATTGTATTTGGTATTGAGACTGATGTCAATCCAGAACAAAGATTGAAGCAATAAATTCCAATCTTATTTACAGTATATGACTTATTGTTATATGTGATTGAAGAAGGAATTACAATATCACCTGTATAGATTGATGGGTAACTAGAACTGTATTTACCATCTGATGTATATTGCATTACAACACAATCTTTAGTTCCTGTATTTAACTTATATCTAATTCCATCTATTACAAGATAATATACATTCCAATCATAATATCCTAAATAGTAAGCTGAATCACTAAACCATGAACTAAAATCAACATTATCAGGAAAATATACAGTACCACCCATTCTAATATATCTGAATGTATCTGAGACTACAGTTGGACATTTGGTTGTTTCTGTTATGTAGATTTGAGTTAAACTTGAACAACTATTGAATGCACCACTACCAATACTATTAATTGTACCCTTTATTATGACTTTTTGCAAGGATGAACAACCATAACATATTTGCTGACCTAATGTAGTTGCATCTCCAAACTCAACCTCAGTTGCACTGTTTATATTATATAGCAAGTATCTTAAATCATATCCTGCTGCACATCTTACTTCAATATTATGAGTTCCTGTTGTAGTAAAGTTGTATGTTTTGGTTGGGGTAATCTCAACACCATCAACAGTCATTGATTTCACATTTCCAATATCTGCACTGGAAGTTGCCATTAGAACGTTATTATCTCCAGTTTCAGTAATGTTATATTTAATCTTTGCATATGCTCCAAGTTGTACATAATTTACTGCAAACTGATTACTATAAGAATATACCCCAACTGTACTTTCACCAAATAACTGTGGATAATCTAATGATACATATGCTTGTACATTACTGTAGCTTTGTGTAATTCCATTGATACTTAAATCAAATCCAGTATTTGTCTGATTAGATATTGTATATTTACCCCGTGGTATTCCAAGAACTCCACTACTACTACTAATAGTACTACCAGCAGGTATTGTATATGAAATATGAGTACTACCAACTCCATTATAGCAAGTCAAATCACTTACTGCATCATATGTTGCTCCTTCTGGGGAACCTAAACAATTGATATAGAATGGAACATATACATATACTTCATTCTTATTACTATCATGAAGTGGAAATCTCCAATAAACCTTGTACTGAGCAACAGAATATTCATATAAGATAAAATAATATTCTCCACTATAACCACCACTGAATGGATTACCATCAAATTGGTAATTAGTACCAACATACAAATCATCAATAATTCCAGTGAAATCAAATCTACCCATTGAAGTTGAAATATCATCCGCATATAAATCAATAACAGCATTTCTGAGTGAATAATCATTTCTTACAACAGTATGTTCTGAATCTGAGAAATCCTGAATATGAATATCAAGATGGCAACAACTGATTGTAATACTACTTGTCAATGTCTGATTACTTGTAGTTATGATTGTGTAAGTGATAGTAATATTCTCAATCTTATCAAATGTAGTAGAGTTGATAGTAAGAGAGTTTTTCTTCTCAACAGTTGTAAGACTGATTGTACTATTCACACTCCAATCATAGGATTTTACATTATTACCATCAGTAGAAACAGATATAACTACACTGTCATTCTGGAAGATTGTATTTTCAGAGGCAGCAAGTGAAACTGTTGTAATTTCTGTTGGAATATATGTGATGTACAAAGGGTTATTTTCACTCCAAACTGATTCACCAAACCTATTTTCAATTGCTGCTATTTCTGTATTACTTAGTGATTTTGCAAGATATACAGAACCAGTAATGGAACAACTAATGTTTTCATCAGTTAGGATATTAATGTATTTATCAACATTTTCAGAAGTGGTAGTGATATGAATCTTTCTCAAATCAACAGAAGTAAGAGTATCTACATTTGAGATAACATCATCAGCCAGAGAACTATTATCTGTAGTCAGAGAAAGTAGATTAGTATATCCTTCAACTGAGAATGTTGAAATATTAGGACAGTTAATAACGGTTATTGAAGTTAGGTCTGGAAGATAAACTGTTGTAAGTTTTTCTGTTTCAGGCAGAATAACTGTATTTAAACCTGTTCCCCTCAAATCAACATATTCAAGTTTTAAACATCCACTTAAATCAAGAGAACCACCAAGTGTAGAGCATCCATAAAGAGATAATCTTCTTAATGCAGGACAATTGACAGTCATACTTCTGGGTCTGAATTCATATGAGGAAACATTTCTGCTGTCTGCACTGAATTCAAGAAGTCTTTTACCATTAAGTCTGAATGCTTCACTAAGAGATACACCACCAAATTCACCAAGACTTGTGTAATAATCTGAACCATAAATGTAGGTATCAGTATTACCATCAGTTGCAAGTAAAACAGTTGTGTATTGAGTTAAGGCAGGTACTCTCTGTGTATCAGTAGAGAGATATTGTCCAGTTCCAGCCTTAGGATATAACCACTGCCAAGGGGTTAGAGTAAATTGATAAGTAGGGTTTTCACCAGCCACTGTAGGCATACTTCTAAACATGACATTAGGTTCAACTGTACTTCTTACATAGAATGGGTCTGCTGAACACCATGATTGCATATAAGGAATTCTTCTCTTCCACCACTGTTTTTCTGCTTCAAGTTGATTGCCCAAAGACTGTGTAATAGGAGGTGTAGCATTATCATATCTACCTTGTGCTTCTGCTACTGCTGCCTCTTCATAGAGAAGTCTGGCTGTTTCATTATAAGCAACAGCAGGGAAATATTCTTGAACATTGAAGAAATAGTTCTGAATGCAATTTACAGGGGTTTCAAACTTACTTCTCATAGTGTTGAATACCTGTCTCATCATATTCTTTTCCTCTGATTCAAATGCTTTTTCCATTAAGCAGAAGAAGTTATTAGTATCACCGTTAAAATATGGTTTATTTTCACCATCTATATCATGCTCTTCTACATAATATGGTTTAGTCTTTCTACCAACATTGTCAGTTAAGAAAAGGGTATCCATATCATCTTGTGCTAAACAGATTTTATGGCTTACTGGGTCAAGGTATTCATAGGTATTCTTACACCAGTTATCAGATGCTGCAATAAGTTTAAGAATAACCATTGAATAAAGTACATCATTTACATTATAGTAGATAGAAATTTTACTCTTGAAATCATTTACCCTCCAATTTATAACGGCTGTAGTATAGTCTGCATCACTAGAGAAGTTTGCTCTAAGTAATCCTGTCTGTGTTTCAAGATTAAGGGTTTCATAAACAGGCAGAACATCAACCACCTTTTCACCAACCTTATTAGCCAGATGATTATCTACATCTTCCTGAGTTGCAGAATGATATTCACAAGGGGTAGTATTGATTATACTTGCATCAACCCAAGAATTACTAATCCAATCATATCTCTTGACATTCTTGGTAGAAGTATTCCAGTATTGATAGGAAGCATCAGTTAATTCTGAATCTTGTGTATATGCTCTAAGTCTAGGTGAATGAAGATATGAGAAATTAAATGCATCTTTAAAGTAATGAATCATATCTTGATTACCCATACCATAGTCTAAGTTGCCTTGTCCTGCATATTCATAGTATTCTTCTCCTGCATTATAAACAACCTCACCATCAACCCAAGGAACTTGTCTTAGTGTAAGTGGCATACCATTATCAGAACCTTCAAGGATAAGATAATCAGGAAATACTTTCTTATCATATCCAAAAGTAGGCTTATCATATTTAGCTGAACCAAAAGTCATTAAACCATAGAAGACTGGCTGTGAAGAATCATTATCTTTCACAAAGTATAAGAATGGTTTCTCATGAACACTTACTCTAACATTCTCATAACCCTGAGTAGCGGTGATAGAGTTTCCACCTA
>Ga0247608_10005712_pt1 | contig 13368 bp, 13 predicted proteins | sample 176DNAGHGlowgp2_FD_193490 | JGI IMG/M metagenome (GOLD analysis project Ga0247608, IMG submission 193490) | Sheep rumen microbial communities from Palmerston North, Manawatu-Wanganui, New Zealand - 1766 DNA GHGlow gp2 | ecosystem: Host-associated > Mammals > Digestive system > Stomach > Rumen ...
GTCCCAGCCTGTACTGATGTCGGTCCATTCAAAGAGCTTGTGGCCCCAGCGGTTGAAGATATAGGCATGGAAACTGACAATACTCCTGTAGTGATCGCTGCTTTCCGGATTGCATACCCCCTTGGCTGCATATATATCATTGGTGCCGTCGCCATTGGGCGAGAAGGCGTTGGGCATTTCCAGGTGGCTCTCGCTGATGGTGACATTGATACTGCCCTCGTCCACCACCTCGTCGCCCTCCTTGACCAGTAGCGTCACAATGGTCACTCCAGACTGCGTGAAGTCGAACTCCGGACTCTCTTCGTAGCGCGTTACCTCACTGATGCTTCCTGCTGACTGATGCTGGAAGTGCCACTCGATGATGGAGCCTGAAGCAAACAACGAAGTGTCGAACTCGAAACGTACATGCAGGGGAGCCTCTTCAGTGAAACCGTCGGTAGTAGTCACTGGCTGCCCTTTGCTGTCTGTATAGATGGCGGTGATGTCAATGGTGGCAAAGCTGCACAGAGGTATCAACAAAACCGCGAAAAGACTATAAAATCTGCTTTTTTTCATCTTGATGTGTGATAATTTGTGCAAAATTACGGAAAAAAGTAGAACTTCCGCATCTTTTTTTGTAATTTTGTAGCGCAAAAGAGAAAAAAGTAAGATTATGAGACATACCTTAAAGCGTTTTCTGCTGTTTGCTGTCGTTTCGTTTGTAGCTGAGACACTGGCAGCACAGCAGATTTTCAAGGACCTTCACGAAGTAAAGCGCAAGGAGACCCTCTTCGGCATTGCCCGCGACAACGGCTTGACAGTGCAGGAACTGTTGGATGCGAATCCGGAAATGAACACACCGGGCTATGAACTAAAAAAAGGAACCATCATCAAAATACCCTTTCCGAAGGGGCAACAGGTGCAGTGCATACAAGAAAACTATGCGCCGGCTACGGGGGCGGCGACTCCCTCAGGGCAGCGGACAGCAGCTACGGATATGCGCCAGCGCGCCATCCGCCTTGGGGTGATGCTGCCGTTGCACAATATCAATGGCGACGGTAAGCGCATGGTAGAGTACTACCGAGGTGTGCTGATGGCATGCGACAGCTTGCGAGCCAATGGCATTTCGGTAGATGTACGGGCGTGGAACGTACACGAAGACGCTGATGTCCAACAGGTGCTGCGCGACCCGCAAGCTGCCAACCGCGACTTGATTATCGGACCGCTCTATACCAAGCAGGTGAAACTCCTGGGCGACTTTGCCAAGGCTCAGGGCATCAGGGTGCTCATTCCCTTCAGCATCAACTCGACCGAGGTGTTTAACAACGGCAGCTTGTTTCAGGTCTATCAGAGTTCGACCCGACTGAATGAAGCCTATATCCATCATTTCTTTGAGCGCTTCAGAAACTATCATCCCATCATCGTCGACTGCAACGATACGACAAGTACCAAGGGTAGTTTCACTACCGCCCTGCGAAGAAAACTGGAACAGGAGGGTATTGTCTACTCGATTACCAACCTGAGGTCGAGCGAGGCGATGTTCCAGAAATGCTTCTCGACGACGAAGACCAACATCGTCATCCTGAATACCAGCCGTTCGGCCGACCTGAATGTGGCCTTTGCTAAGCTCAACGGACTCTTGATGACTGCACCCGGTGTGAAGATTTCTATGTTCGGATATACCGAATGGCTGCAGTACACGCGCTCGCATCTGGAGAATTTCTATAAATTCGATGTCTACGTGCCTTCCACCTATTTCATGAATCCGCTGGCACTGAACATTCAGCGCTTCAGTCAGAAATATCGCAGGAACTTCCATCAAGATATGCAACCCTATCCGCAGCGCTTCGCTGTAACGGGCTTCGACCAGACGTATTTCTTCATCAAGGGACTCCATCTGTATGGCAACCGATTCACGGGCGCATCGGGGATGGTGGGATATTCGCCATTGCAGACACCCCTGCACTTCGAACGCATTGGAAACGGAGGCATGCAGAACAGGGCTTTGCTCTTTGTACACTATATGCCAACGCATAAGATAGAAACCATTAAATTTTGAACCACGATATGACGGCTTACTTTATATATAAGGTTGCAATGCAGAGGAAGTGTCTTCTGCTTTTCGGCTTGTTATCCCTTTTACCCTTAGCCTCGAAGGCCCAGGTGGGCCAGTATCGTAACGACCTTGCCGTGGGTGTCAATGGCGGATACCTGCTCAACAAGATTTCGTTCACCCCAGAGGTTCCGCAGGATATGATGGGCGGTATGACAGCCGGTCTGACCGTTCGCTATACCTGTGAGAAGTATTTCAGTAGTATCTGTGCCATCACGGCAGAAGTGAACTATGCGCAGATGGGTTGGAAGGAGAGTATCCTTGATATGGACAACCAACCGGTGATTAACAACGACACTGGGGTTGCTGAAGAGTATAGTCGTCGGGTCACTTACATCCAGGTACCGCTGATGGCCCGGCTGGGATGGGGGCGGGAACGGAAGGGCTTTCAGGCTTTCGTTCAGGTAGGACCACAGCTGGGATTCTACCTCAGCGAATCGACCAACTGCAACTTTGATATTGACCATCCCAATATTAACGACCGCGCGTCGCACATCTCCGGACCCACCATCGGTGACAATGTCTTTTCCAATATGTACCATTTGCCCGTAGAGAAAAAGTTCGACTATGGTATCATAGGCGGTGCCGGACTGGAGTACTCGCATCCCAAGGTAGGACACTTCCTGTTGGAAGCCCGCTACTATTTCGGACTGGGTAATATCTATGGCAACACGAAGCAGGACTATTTTGGCAAGTCGAACAATGGAGCCATCGTCATCAAAATGAGCTATCTGTTTGATGTAATCAAAACGAAAAACCCTAAAATAAAATAAGTTATGTTTGAAGGACAACCGAAAGGACTATTTGCGTTGGCACTGGCCAACACGGGCGAGCGCTTCGGCTACTATACCATGCTGGCCGTCTTCGCCTTGTTTCTGAGAGCTAACTATGGATTGTCACCTGCTCTGGCGGGTACTATCTATAGTGCGTTCCTCATGTTTGTGTATTTCTTCCCACTGTTTGGCGGCATGTTGGCCGACAAGTTCGGATTCGGGCGTATGGTCACTACTGGCATCATCATCATGTTTGCCGGCTATCTGCTGCTGAGTATTCCTCTTGGCGGCGATTCCTTTGCGCTTATCGTGATGCTGGCTGCACTGCTGCTCATAGGTTTTGGAACGGGACTCTTCAAGGGAAACCTGCAAGTGATGGTGGGCGACCTCTATAATGATGCCCAATATTCTGACAAACGTGATGCCGGATTCTCTATCTTCTATATGGCTATCAACATCGGTGCACTCTTTGCACCCACCGCTGCCATCAAAATCAAGGAGTATGCCGAGGTGTCACTGGGCTATTCGAGCAACGATGCCTATCACTTCTCGTTTGCGGTAGCTTGTGCTTCACTGATACTGTCGATTGCTATCTACTACCTGTTCCGTGCTACTTTCCGTCACGTAGAAGGAAATAAGGGCAGAGTCAATGCGGCAGCAGGCAGTCAGGCAGAGAAAGCTGCCGAGCCAGAACTCTCGAAGGAAGAGACCAAGCAACGCATCGTAGCATTGTGTCTTGTCTTTGCAGTGGTCATCTTCTTCTGGATGGCATTCCATCAGAACGGATTATCGCTCACCTACTTTGCCGACGAGTTTACCGCCCAGTCAGCGCAGGGGCTGCAGGCTATGTGCTTCGATGTATGGAACCTGGTGGCGGTCATCTTCATCGTCTATGCCCTGTTCTCGTTGTTCCAGTCGAAGACGGGCAAAGGTAAGGCTATTTCTGCATTTGTCATCGCTATGGCAGTGTGCTTCCTCTGCCTACAGTATGACGCAGAGGGGACGGTAAGTGTTTCTGCTCCTATCTTCCAGCAGTTCAACCCCTTCTATGTGGTGGCACTAACACCTGTTTCGATGGCAATCTTCGGCTCCTTGGCAGCCAAGGGTAAGGAACCTTCCGCTCCGCGAAAGATTGCCTACGGTATGATTGTCGCTGCTGTGGCTTATGCCCTGATGGCATTCGGCTCGATGGGGCTTCCCATGCCCACCACCGAGATAGGTGCTGATGGCAATCCCACTGCTGTCCACATGGCTGACGTGACACCCAATCTGCTCATCAGTGTCTATCTGGTGCTGACCTTTGGCGAGCTATTGCTGTCGCCTATGGGTATCTCGTTCGTGTCAAAGGTGGCACCTCCAAAATATAAAGGTATGATGATGGGAGGCTGGTTTGTGGCTACTGCCATCGGCAACCAGCTTGTCGTCGTGGGCGGACTGCTTTGGGGTGCCGTACCCCTGTGGCTCTGTTGGAGCGTATTCATGGCTGTATGCCTTGTTGCTGCTGTCTTCATGTTTGTCATGATGAAGCGTCTGGAGAAGGTCTGTTGATAATGGACTATTAAAATAATGAGAAAATGAGGGATGCTATATTTCGTTTTAGCTTGACGCTGATATGTATCTCTCATTTTCTTGCTTTCTCTTTTTCTCAATCTCTTTCGATGGTCGAACTGAATTGCGAGAACCTGTTCGACTATCGACATGACTCGCTGAAACAAGACACTGAATGGTTGCCTACATCAGTGCGTTCTTGGACTCCCGCCCGCTATTGGAGAAAACTGAATAGCATAGGACAGGTTATCCTGTCGTGCCAGCAGGAGGGGGTTCCCGACTTGGTAGCACTGGTCGAGGTGGAGAACGATAGCGTATTGTTCGACCTGACGCGCAGATCGCTATTGCGCAATGCTGGTTATGAGTTTCTTATCACACAGTCGCCCGACCTTCGTGGCATTGACGTCGCGTTGCTCTACCAGTCCTTTAGCTTCCGACCGATATGCTACGATTATCTTGAGGTAGAACCGCTGAAGGGAATGCGGCCTACACGCGACATCCTGTATGTCAAAGGCGAAATGAGGAACCTCGACACGTTGCACATTTTTGTGGTTCATGCTCCAAGCCGGTTTGGAGGTGAACGCCAGACGCGACCCTATCGACGGCAGGTGGCCGACCGGCTCATGACAGTTGTAAGAGGGCTTCCGCCAACGGCTCATATTGTTGTGGCTGGAGATTTCAACGACTATGCAGACAGCCCGGTACTTCTCTATCTGGAGCAAGAAGGATTCTGCAATGTCACCCGACAGGCAAAGGGATGGCACGGACAGGCGCTTGGCACCTATTGTTACGAAGGGCGCTGGGAAAGTATAGACCACATTCTCGTCAGCAAGACGTTGGCAGCTTCTGTGCAGTCGGTATATGTGAATGATGCTCCATTCCTGCTGGAGGTTGATCGGCATTATGGTGGTTTCAAACCGCTGCGCACCTATAATGGCCTGCGCTATCAGCGGGGCTTCAGCGACCACCTGCCTCTGGTGGTACACTTTGGTCTATAGGCTTTATATATATTAATGTACGCGTGGTAATTAGTGATTGCCTGTTAATATTGCTTTTCTGGGGGGCAAATTTGGATATTTCAGAAGATTTTCTTACCTTTGCAAACATGAAGAATAGTAATCTGACAAAACGTTTTTTTTTAGTGTGTTTACTGGTGGCTAGTCTGACAGTGCAGCTGCAGGCTCAGCCGAGTTTCAACAGTCGTCCCAAGCTGGTCGTTGGCATCGTGGTCGACCAAATGCGATGGGACTATCTGTCGCGCTATTACGACCGCTTCGGGGGGGATGGGTTCCGTAGGCTGATAGACCAAGGCTTCTCGTTCAACAACTGCTTGATTAATTACGTTCCGACAGTGACGGCAATCGGACATACGAGTGTCTATACGGGTAGCACACCAGCGTTTCATGGCATTTGTGGTAACAACTTCAGCATCGACGGACGAGCAGTCTATTGCTGCGATGATGCGAGTGTGATGCCTGTGGGTAGTGACAACAAGAAAGACGGTCAGATGTCTCCTGTCAACCTGTTGGCTACCACCATCGGTGACCAGCTGCGACTGCACACTGACTTCCGTGCTAAGGTCATTGGGGTGTCGTATAAGGACCGTGCGGCAATCCTGCCTGCAGGACACTCGGCTAATGGTGCCTATTGGCTGGACCGGAAAAATCGCTGTTTCATTACCAGTACCTATTATATGACTGAACTGCCTGAGTGGGCAAAGGTGTTTAATCACGATTTGAAGAACAACGAGGAGTTCAAGCGTTTGGGGCAGGATATCGGTTTGTCGCCTGAAGCAGGACATATCACTGTCGATATGGCCATTGCTGCCTTACGGGGTGAGAAGCTGGGGCAGGGTAGTGAGACCGACATGTTGTGTGTGAGCTTTTCTCAGACCGATGTTATCGGTCATAAGTGGAGCACACGCGGGGAACATACCGACGAGGCTTATATGGGCGTAGACCGCGATTTGGCTAAGCTCTTCCAGGTTCTCGACGAGAAGGTGGGCAAAGGTCAGTATCTGGTATTTCTTACTGCCGATCATGGAGCAGCCCACAATAGCCAGTTTATGGTAGACAATCGGCTGCATGGTGGTCAATGGCTGTCGCGTGAGGTACGTGCTGACTTGGAGAAGTATATTGCTGATAAATTGGGCAACCGGCAGCCTGTGGTAGAGGCCATCCGCGACTACCGCTTTTATCTCGACCATGCCGCCATCGCCCAGCAGGGTCTCGACCTGCAACGAGTGAAAGACCTGGCCATCGAATTCTTGCGCAAGAGTCCATACCTGTCGTTCGTTGTAGACTTCGAGAAGGCAGCCTATGCACCGATTCCTCCCGTTTTGCGTGAACGTATCTTGATGGGATATCATTATCGCCGCTCAGGTGACATCATCGTTGTGGTGGAACCTGGGTTCTATGAGTTTGGCCCTTGGTCGTCGCCAGTGGGAACCACTCATGGAGAATGGAATCCCTACGATGCTCACATACCTCTGCTGTTCTATGGGTGGCAGGTTCCGCATGGACAATCGGAAGCTGAAGTATACATCACAGATATAGCACCTACGGTCTGTTCGTTGTTACATATTCAACAACCTAATGCTTGTGTAGGGCGCGCTCTGAAATTTAATTGAGACTTGGCGAAACAATTTCTACAATAAAGTGCTGATATTATGAGATTTATTCTGTACCTTTGCAGCCGAATAATACAGAAATAGCTAAATTTAAGCGCTGAAGGTATGAACATAGGTAAGCACATTGAAGAAGTTTTGAGAAAGCAGGGCAGATCTGCGCAGTGGCTGGCTTCAGAAATTCCCTGCGAGCGAACGAATGTCTACAACATCTTTAAAAGAAAGAGTCTGGACGTGCGTCTGCTGATGAGAATCAGTATTATTCTGGAATACGATTTCTTTGCGGAACTATCGCAGGAAGCGTTTCCCAAGACTAAATGATACAGGCCGTTACCTTTGAGGTAACGGCTTTTATTTTCTTTATTTTTCCAGTTTTTATTCAAATTATTCTTCCTATATTCTTCATTATTCATTTTTTATTTGTAACTTTGCATCCGCTTAAGCGAGTACAATATTATAATATTATATTTTTATGAACTTTACTTTGTTAATTACCGTCTTGTTGACGGCTGTAACATTGGTGGCAGGAGCTTACGTTGTTGCTAAGCTCATAGGACCCCGTTCTTATAACAAAGTGAAAGGCGAACCCTACGAGTGTGGTATTCCCACTCACGGCTCGTCTTGGCTTCCTGTAAGCGTGGGATTCTATCTGTTTGCTATCTTGTTCCTGATGTTCGACGTGGAGACAGTTTTTCTGTACCCGTGGGCAGTAGTTGTAAAGGAATTCGGTGCTGCCGCATTGATGAGCATCGGATTCTTTTTGGTTGTTCTGGTGCTGGGCTTGGCTTATGCCTGGCGGAAAGGAGACTTGGAATGGAAGTAAGAAAACCGCACATCAAGAGTATTCCCTACGAGGAGTGGAATGACAACACCTCGCTGGAGAAGATTATTGACGAGCTCCATGAGGGCGGAGTCAATGTGGTGACTGGTTCGCTTGACCAGCTGATTAACTGGGGCCGTTCCAACTCGCTGTGGTCGCTTACCTTTGCTACTTCGTGCTGTGGCATCGAGTTTATGGCTTGCGGCTGCTCCCGTTACGACTTTGCACGTTTCGGTTTCGAGGTGACGCGAAACTCACCTCGCCAGGCCGACTTGATTATGTGTGCAGGAACCATAACTCACAAAATGGCACCTGCATTGAAGCGTTTGTACGATGAGATGGCTGAGCCTAAATACGTGATTGCTGTTGGTGGATGTGCCATCAGCGGTGGACCGTTCAAGTCGAGCTATCATGTGGTGAAGGGTATCGAGGAAATTGTACCGGTGGATGTGTTCATTCCCGGCTGTCCTCCACGCCCAGAGGCTATCATGTATGGCATGATGCAGTTGCAGCGTAAGGTGAAGATTGAGAAATTCTTCGGTGGTGTCAACCATAAGCAGACAGCAGCAGAGAAAGAGTTGGGCGTGTCGAATGAAGAGCTGATCTTCCGCAATAAGTTGGGCGACCACCGCCGCGAGCCTATTGTGGTGACCGATGTCCCCAAGGAGTTTACGGACGAACTGAAGAATTCAAGTGTTGAAGAATTGAAGAAGGAGGACAAGGCATGAAACTGGAATTCTTATCATTCGATTTTGACAAGTTCGCTCAGCAGATGCAGAACTTGAAAAGCCAGAAGGGTTTCGACTATCTGGTGACCATCGTGGGTGAAGACTTCGGATCCGAAGAGGGTCTGGGGTGTATCTATATCCTGGAGAATAGCCAGACCCATGAGCGTTGCTCGGTGAAGCAGCTGGCCAAGACACAGGTTTGCGGCGACGGCATCGCTTCCAATGGTGCCGGTGAGACCGACGGACAGCTTATCCCCTATATCCCCACCGTATCGCATATATGGCGTGTTGCCGACTTGTTGGAGCGTGAGGTATATGACTTCTTTGGCATTGTGTTCTTGGGACATCCCGACATGCGCCGTCTGTTCCTGAGAAGCGATTTCAAGGGCTATCCCTTCAGGAAGGACTGGAAATTCAACGATGAGTATACCCTTGAAGACGATGTAGAACCCGACTATGGTCTGGAGTATTTCCTCGACAAGGACGGCAATCTGCAGTCTAAGCAGAACAAGCTGTTCACGGCCGACGACTATGTCATCAACATCGGTCCGCAGCACCCCTCTACTCATGGAGTGCTCCGTCTGCAGACAGTGCTCGACGGTGAGACTGTGAAGCGTGTCTACCCGCATCTGGGCTATATCCATCGCGGTATCGAGAAGATGTGCGAGTCGATGACTTATCCCCAGACACTGGCACTGACCGACCGTCTGAACTATCTCTCCGCCATGATGCACCGCCATGCATTGGTAGGTGTCATAGAAGAGGGTATGGGTGTGGAACTGACCGACCGCATCAAGTATATCCGCACCATCATGGACGAGTTGCAGCGAATCGACTCCCACCTGTTGTATGTGGGTTGCTGCGCTCAGGATATGGGTGCCTTGACAGCCTTCCTCTACTCCATGCGCGACCGTGAGCATGTGCTCAACTGCATGGAGGAGACCACGGGTGGCCGTCTGATTCAGAACTACTACCGCATCGGTGGCTTGCAGGATGATATCGATCCTAACTTCGTGAAGAACGTGAAGGACTTGGTGAAGTATCTGAAGCCTATGATTCAGGAGTATGTCGATGTGTTTGGCGACAACGTGATTACTCACAACCGTTTCGAGAAGGTGGGACCGATGTCGCTCGACGATTGCATCTCGTATGCTGTTACAGGTCCTGCCGGTCGTGCTTCTGGTTGGAAGAATGACGTGCGCAAGAATCATCCTTATGATATGTATGACAAGGTAGAGTGGGAGCAGGTTACGATGAACGGTTGCGATACGATGGACCGTTATACTTGCCATATCACTGAGATGTATCAGAGCCTGCATATCATAGAGCAGCTGATAGACAACATTCCCGAGGGCGACTTCTATGTGAAGCAGAAGCCCATCATCAAGGTTCCTGAGGGACAGTGGTACTTCTCTGTCGAAGGTGCCAGCGGTGAGTTCGGTGTCTATCTCGACTCGCGTGGCGACAAGTCACCCTATCGCTTGAAGATGCGTCCCATGGGTCTCTCGCTCACCGGAGCACTTGATCCCATGTTGCGCGGACAGAAGATTGCCGACCTCGTTGCTACCGGTGCTGCTATCGACTTTGTGATTCCTGATATCGACAGATAATTAAGAGTTAAGAATAAAGAATTATAGAATATATGTTCGACTTTTCTATCATAACACGATGGTTCGACGCTCTCCTGAGAGACACATTGGGTCTGGGAGATTTTCTGTCGATATTGATTGAGTGCGTGCTGGTAGGCGTTGCCATCCTTGTGGGATATGCGCTGATAGCCATCGTACTGATATTTATGGAGCGTAAGGTGTGTGCCTATTTCCAGTGTCGCTTAGGCCCGATGCGTGTAGGCCCCTGGGGCTTGCTGCAGGTGTTTGCCGATGTGCTGAAGATGCTCATCAAGGAGATTTTCTTCGTCGACCGTGCCGACAAGTTGCTCTATGCCGTTGCTCCGCTGCTGGTGATTGTTGGCTCTGTGGGGGCTTTCTCGTTCTTGCCTTGGAACAACGGAGCCACTGTGCTCGACTTCAATGTAGGCGTGTTCCTGCTTACCGCCATCTCATCGATAGGCGTGGTAGGCATCTTCCTCGCCGGATGGGGCTCTAACAACAAGTACTCGGTAGTCTCAGCCATGCGTGGTGCCGTGCAGATGATATCCTACGAGATGTCGCTCTGTCTTTGTCTCATCACGGCTGTCATCTTGACGGGTACCATGCAGATGAGTGGCATCGTTGAGGCTCAGACTGGTCCTTGGAAGTGGCTTATCTTCCAGGGACATGTGCCTGCCATCATCGCCTTCCTCGTCTTCCTCGTGGCTGGTAATGCTGAGGCCAACCGTGGCCCGTTCGATATGGCAGAGGCAGAGAGCGAGCTCACGGCCGGTCATCATACTGAGTATTCGGGTATGGGCTTCGGATTCTTCTATCTGGCTGAGTTCCTCAACCTCTTTATCATTGCAGGCATTGCTGCTACCGTGTTCCTCGGTGGCTGGGCACCCGTCAACATCGGTGTCGCTGCTTTCGATCAGGTGATGAACTATATCCCGGGCATCGTCTGGTTCATGGGTAAGGCCTTTGCGCTGGTGTGGATTCTGATGTGGATCAAATGGACATTCCCCCGTCTGCGTATCGACCAGATTCTGAAGCTGGAATGGAAGTATCTCATGCCGCTGGGACTCATCAACCTGGTGCTGATGACTATTGTAGTGGCTTTAGGCTTATATATTAAATAAGTAAACTAGAAATGCTAGCGATACTAGTTAAACTAGAAAAACAATGGAAGAAAATAAAACATATTTCGGAGAAATAGGACACGGCTTGAAGACGCTGGCTACGGGCATGAAGGTGACCTGGAAGGAATACTTCAAGGACTTCTTCACCAACAAGTCTACCGAGCAGTATCCTGAAAACCGCAAGACGACGCTGCATGTTTCCAGCCGCCACCGTGGACGCTTGGTGTTCAAACGCAACGAGGATGGTTCATATAAGTGTACGGCTTGTACATTGTGTGAGAAATCTTGCCCCAACGGCACCATCAAGATTGTGAGCCACATGGCAGAAGATCCTGAGACGGGCAAGAAGAAAAAGGTGCTGGATGATTATCTGTACGACCTGGGCGACTGTATGTTCTGTCAACTCTGTACCAACGCCTGCAACTTCGATGCTATCGAGTTTACCAACGATTTCGAGAACGCGGTTTTCGATCGCAGCAAGCTGGTACTCCATCTGGACAAGGAAGTGTACAAAGGTGGTTCGCTGCCCCATCTGATTGATGGCGGAGCTCCGCTGACAGTCGGTAAGTTTAACACTAAAACGAAGTAAAAGACTATGGCAAATATGATTATGTTTTGCATTCTCGCCGTTGTCATCCTCGGTTCTGCCGTGATGTGTGTGACAACGACGCGCATTATGCGAGCCGCTACATTCATGTTGTTTGTGCTCTTTGGTGTGGCAGGTCTTTACTTCCTGCTCGACTATACCTATCTGGGTGCTGCCCAGATATCGGTCTATGCCGGTGGCGTGACCATGATTTATGTCTTCGCCATCCAGCTCGTTTCCAAGCGCACCCTGCAGGGCCTCACTGAGCGCATCAAGTGCAGTCGCGCCATCTGGGGTGGTCTGCTTGCAGTCATCGGATGTGCTACGGTCGTCCTGGTGCTGCTCAAGAATCAGTTCTTGTTTGTTGGAAATGCAGTCCCCGATGCCGAGTTGCCTATGAAGACCATCGGTAAGGCTTTGGTTGGTTCTGGCCGTTATGAGTATGTGCTGGCCTTCGAGTTCATCTCGCTGTTCCTGTTGGCATGTATCATTGGCGGTTTGGTTGTTTCACGTAAAGAGGAGGAGAAGTAAACTATGGTACCTGTTGAATGTTATTTTGTGCTCAGTGCACTGTTGTTCTTTATCGGTGTCTTCGGCTTCGTCACTCGTCGCAACCTCATTGCTATGCTCATCTCTGTCGAGCTGGTGCTCAATGCCGTCGACCTCAACTTTGCCGCTTTCAACCGTCTGCTTTTCCCTGGCTCTATGGAGGGAATGTTCATGACGCTCTTCTCCATCGGTGTATCTGCTGCTGAGTCGGCAGTGGCCATTGCTATCATCATCAATGTCTACCGCAACTTCCATAGCGACAGCGTTGACAGTATCACTGAAATGAAGTGGTAAGGGATAAGAAATAAAGAATGTATAAACTGAATAATTAAAGTTTTTATGGATATATATAGTTATTCCTTCCTGATTCTTCTGCTGCCTGCGCTCTCCTTCGTGATTCTTGCGCTGGCGGGTATGAAGATGTCGCATAAGACCGCAGGCCTTATCGGCACCACCTCGTTAGGATTGGTTACCGTGCTGTCCTATCTGACGGCTTTCGCCTATTTCGGAGGCGACCGTCTGGCTAATGGCACATTCCCCACATTGGTTCCCTACAACTTCACCTGGCTGCCGCTGGGCAACCTACACTTCGACATGGGCATCCTGCTGGATCCTATCTCGGTGATGATGCTCATCGTCATCAGCACGGTGTCGTTTATGGTACATGTCTATTCCTTCGGCTATATGCACGGTGAGAAGGGTTTCCAGCGTTACTACGCCTTCCTCTCGCTGTTCACCATGTCGATGCTCGGACTGGTGCTTGCCACCAATATCTTCCAGATGTACACTTTCTGGGAACTGGTGGGCGTCAGCTCTTATCTGCTCATCGGTTTCTACTATCCGCTGAAGCCGGCCATAGCAGCATCCAAGAAAGCATTTATCGTGACGCGCTTTGCCGATATGTTCTTCCTTATC
>Ga0247608_10005713_pt1 | contig 13367 bp, 10 predicted proteins | sample 176DNAGHGlowgp2_FD_193490 | JGI IMG/M metagenome (GOLD analysis project Ga0247608, IMG submission 193490) | Sheep rumen microbial communities from Palmerston North, Manawatu-Wanganui, New Zealand - 1766 DNA GHGlow gp2 | ecosystem: Host-associated > Mammals > Digestive system > Stomach > Rumen ...
TCTGCCGTCATAGAGGTGATTCACATCAACATGAACGATCCTCTTGTCGTTTTCCAGATGATAATGGATATGATTCTCATCATCGATCTTCCCCTCGTTAAAGTCTCTGATCCACGATAGGATCGTCGCCTGACATTTCGGATTTTCTTTGACCGGCTTATCCACATGAAGTTCTTTTAGGAACGGGAACCACATCTTCGCCGTCTCATTTGATCCTATATACTTCAGACGGTAATCGAGAGAAATAAACGCAGTATCCCCCTTCTGCACCAGAGACTCCAGCGCGGACTCATTGATATCGTAGAGTTCGAGACGATGCACGATGAGAAGGTAGGCAAACTGGGCAAAGACATAAGATGCGGCTGCCAGCTCGATCCTACTTGAAATGATCCTTCCGGTAAAGAAGGTCAGCATCGATGTAACGACCGGAATAAACAGCATAAGAATGATCCTGTGGGATACATCGTTTTTCTTGATCAAACTGTATACCAATGCGATCAGGCACAGGAAAAAGCAGACAAAGATCCACAAATACAAAACACCATGCCACGGGCCATAGTTCTTTTCTGTCAGCATGGAGACACCGTTTTCCACTTCGAAAGAGACATTCTTGTAAAACATATCCGAATGACCGATCGTGAGTACCGGAAGATAAAAAAGCATCGTCAGTCCGACCAGGCATCCGCGTATCGGCTTCGGAAGATGGAAGTGGCAGAGTTCCACGATCGCAAGTAATACAAACAGGATATTGAATAGCACCGTCAGGTAAATGACCTGAGTTCCCAGGATCGCGGTCTGCTGATTCGCTGCCCGTGCTACAGCAAGATGCGAAAGGATATTCACAGGAACCAGAAAAAACACCAAAGTGATATTGGCATCGAAATGCTTGTTCCACATGAACACATAGATCAGCGAAAACAAAACAGAAATACCAAAAAGGATCTCATAATACAACAGCATGGACATCCCCCTCCATATGACCATTATATCATGCAATAAGCATAAAGATCGGAATCTCTCTATAAATCAGATAGATGATAAGCGATCACTCGATAAAGTCAAACTCCAGATCAAAGATGCGTACCGGATCGCCTTCTTTACAGCCTGCTTTTTCCAGTGCATCGATAACGCCGTTTTTGCGGAGTGCTCTCTGGAAGTATGCAAGAGATTCCGGATCATCAAAGTTGGTGGACTCAAGCACCACGCGGATCCAGTCGCCAAGCACACAGTACACGCCGTCTTCGATCTCGATAGTGAACTTCTCTTCCGGCTTGAACTCATAGAGAGTTTCTTCCTTGGCTGCTTCAGTGAGGATCGTCGGCGGGAGCTTCTGGATCTCCGATGCGACATAATCTACCAGTTCTTTTGTACCTTCAGAGATAGCGGCGCTCATCATGAATACCTTATATCCCCGATCTTCCATTTCCTTCTGGAATGCTTTCGCCACTTCTTCGTCCGCCTGGTCGATCTTGTTTCCTACGACGACCTGCGGGCGTGTCTCAAGAAGAGGATTGAACTGACGGAGTTCTTCGTTGATCTGATCGAAGTCGGAGATCGGCTCTCTTCCATCCTGCGCGGAAACATCCACGACATGGATCAGAAGACGTGTTCTCTCGATATGTCTTAAGAAGTCGTGACCGAGGCCGTTTCCTTCCGAAGCACCTTCGATGAGACCCGGAATATCGGCCACAACGAAACTGGTATCGCCTACGGAAACGACACCGAGCATCGGTTCAAGTGTCGTAAACGGATAGTCTGCGATCTTCGGTTTTGCAGAAGTAATAACGGACAGAAGCGTGGATTTTCCTGCATTCGGAAATCCGACCAGTCCCACGTCCGCGATAAGTTTCAGTTCGATCGAAACATCTCTTTCCTCACCCGGGATACCGGCACGAGCGAACTTCGGAGCCTGACGGATCGCGTTACTGAAATGAATATTTCCCTGACCGCCGCGGCCGCCCTTGCAGACGACTTCTTCCTGTCCGGGAGTTGTAAAATCGGCAATAACTTTTCCGGTCTCCAGATCCTTCATGACCGTTCCGACAGGAACTGCGATACGGAGGTTCTCTCCGCCTTTTCCGTACATCTTACGGTTCATGCCGTTGCTTCCGTTTTCTGCAACAAACTTGTGTTTGAAACGGAAGTTCTGAAGAGTCGTTAATTCTTCGGAGGCATAAAAGATGATATCACCGCCCTTACCGCCGTTTCCGCCGTCAGGTCCGCCGTTGGTGATGTATTTTTCCGTATGAAAAGATACCATTCCGTTTCCGCCGTCTCCGGCCTTAAGATGGATCTTCGCATGATCGATAAACATGGATCGCGCCTCCTTTTTCTCGGATTTTTCCAGATTTTGTCGTTCAACGAGAAAAAATCTGGAAAAATCGCACTTTCGCTGATAAAAACAGGTGTTTTTCTCGAATTTTTCTCAAAAATAGTCCTTTTCAGGAAAAATGCGAGAAAAGTATAAGCAAGAATAAAGGTCTGACCGAATATTCTTCAGGTCAGACCCTTTGATCAATTCTTTTCCATTTCCAAGGGAAAGTCCCTGAATATCAGGTGAGAGATTACTGCTCTACCGGATATACGCTGACCTTCTTCTTGTCACGGCCCATACGCTCATACTTAACATGGCCGTCGATACGAGCAAAAAGTGTATCGTCGGAACCGATGCCTACGTTTGTACCCGGGTGGATCTTTGTGCCGCGCTGTCTTACAAGGATGTTACCGGCAGTTACAAGCTGTCCGTCACCCTTCTTAGCACCAAGGCGCTTAGACTCAGAGTCACGACCGTTCTTGGTCGAACCCATACCCTTTTTATGAGCGAAGAGTTGCAAATTCATCTTTAACATGGTCAAGCCCTCCATTTTCTCATTTAGTCTTCGTTGTCACCTGAAGATAATCCGATCCGTATTCTTCTCTGACACTCTCTTCCACATCGAGGATACCTCTGATGATGGTCTTAAGGATCACATTGGCGGTCTCCCGCTCCTTGTCCGTGATGCCTTCCGGTGTCCATACCTCACAGAAATTACTTTCGTTTCCTGTGACCATATAGAAATCCTTCCACGAAAGCTGCTCTTCCAGTGCATTTACAGCGGTGGTAAAGAGTGTCGAGATCGAAGCACAGATGATATCTTTTCCTTCTTCCTCGTATCCCGCATGTCCCTCACTTGAGAAACCCAGGATATTACCTTTCGTATCTTTCCATATGACGATCCGTATCATGATACAGGTACAACCTTCAAAGTTTATCCGAATCAGCCCTTGATGCCGGTGATGCGGACGCGTGTGTACGGCTGTCTGTGGCCATTTGTTCTTCTATAGCCCTTCTTAGCCTTCATCTTGAATACGACGATCTTCTTGTTCTTGCCCTGCTTAACGATCTCGCCCTCAACGGAAGCCTTCAGATCAGCTCCAGCCTTGATACCGTTATCGTCTGCAACAGCGATGACCTGATCAAATGTGATCTTCTCACCAGCTTCGCCAGCGAGCTTCTCTACGAAGATCTCGTCGCCCTCGGCAACCTTGTACTGCTTGCCGCCTGTCAGAATAACTGCATACTGCATAAAAACGTTTCCCTCCTGTTCATCCAGTCTCGCTGTATCACTCAAGGCACTGGCGCTTTTTCTTCTGCAAAAGCACTGAAAAAGGCACAGATTTAGAAGCCCGGCACATGCGGTCACCGCACTAGAATAGCACGCGATCTGCGTATCGTCAAGAGAAAAATCGGCGTTTCGGCACCTTTCAGCGTAAAAAATAAGATGCCGGGTTTCGCTTTTGAAAACTATTTGATCTTTTTTACCGAGGCACCGAAGTCGATGACGGCTTTGAGACGGATATTTCTGGGGTCTCCGGTGTATTCTTCCTTCATGCGCTCGAGAAGGAGACGGACAGCGGTCTGGCCGATCTTCCGGATCGGCTGGATACCGATCGTAAGCGTCGGGTTATAGACATGCGCGATCGTCTGGTTCTCAAATCCGACAAAGGAAACATCGTCCGGTATCTGGAGGTGCTTCTCGTTGATATACATGACCGCACCGCAAGTCAGGTCGTTTCCGCTGGCAAAAACAGCCGTCGGGCGGTCCTTCTTCTGCATAAAGTGCATCATGGCCATAAAGCCGCTCTCCTCAGAGACATTTTCCAGATACAGAAGATCCGGATCGATCGGGATCTTGGACTCTTCCAGTGCTTTTTTATACCCTGCGACACGGTCATCCGTGGTATTATATCCCTCTGCGCCACCGATAAAACCTATGCGCTTGTGTCCGTTCTCGATCAGATGTCTGGTGATACGGTACGCGATATCCACATTATCGATCGTGACGGAGTCGCAGGATACCGTCGGGTATTCCATATCGACGAAAACGATCGGGACATCCGCCTTTGCTGCGCGGTCGATGTCCTCCTGGCGGACATTCATCGGCTGCATGATGATGCCGTCGATCTGTTTATTGATAAGGAAATTGATCTTGTCAGACGCACCGGACGGATCTCCCTGGTTGTAATCACAGATGATCGTACTGTAGCCGGCGGCATAAAGCTCCTGATCTATATAAGAAAGAATAGATATTCCGTAATAATCCGCAAGACTCGGGATCAGGACACCGACAGACATGGTCTTTCGGGTCTTCATACCGCGCGCGACTGTATTGACCTGATAATTCAGCGTCTCGATCGCCTGCTCGATCTGCGCTCTGTTCTCTTCGAGAACGTTTCCGCCGTTGATGAACTTGGAAACAGTCGAGATCGAGACTCCCGCCATTTTAGCAACGTCTTTAATCGTAGATGACATAGGCCCTATCCTCCCCGGTCAGAACATCATCCAATAAAGGCACGAATACAATACTACAGACAGCACTTCCCCGAATGCACCTCTCTTGATCACCCTCCGGAGATAAGAAGCTCCGGCAAGAGATGCTGTCAGGACAAAGATCCGGTAAGCACATAATCCTCTATTTATTATAAGCGAGAAAATGAAAACTATCACCATCGGAACGAAACGTATCGCGGAAAATTTTATCGAATCGACCACGCTCTGTCTGGTTCCCTGGATCCTGCCGAAAAAGTTATCGCATAACTGCAGCATGATCACGGACACTCCCGTCATCACCGAGAGCAGAAGCGCCACCAGGAGCATCAGGTCCGGCTTTAGGAATCCCGCACCTTTCCAGAAAAGCGTCAGCATAAAGATCACACTGCCAAGAAGGATCGTGAATGCGATGTGGATCCCCCACATGGAGCGGTTCGATCTCACCTTTCTGTTCCGGATCCTGCGGATAAAAGGCAGAAGAAAAAACGCGGAACTTAAAAGAGAGATACAGATCCACAAGAGCAGCACGGTCTGGAACGACTGCTGCTTCTTCGAGATAAAGTACATCGCCGGAAGCGACATCACACATCCGAGGAAGATCTCTAATGCGAGAAGATGGTTCAGGGAACTTCTGTACTTATCCGCGATGGAACGCCCGCGGATCCTGCCGTCGCGTCCTCTCTCCTGTTCCTTCGGAGCGGATGGTATTTCTGTCTTCTCCTCGTCTTCCTCGGCACTGTTCTTCTTCACCGGCGCGAATCTGCGGTTGGCAGGAAGCGTCGCCGCATAGAGAAAAAATGCGATAATTGCCAGTACGGTCGAGGACGTTTTCATGATCCAGGTCAGAAGCGGGGCGCGGGAAACGCCTTCTTCCTCCAGGACATGATTCTTAACGTAGTTTCCCAGATATGTCTGCATCACGGGATTATTCATCGTCATCAGTGACGCGATCTGCGGATCGCTCCAGTCACCGCGGCGCGCATAGTAACGTCTGGCATCAGATGACAGGAAGAGCTCCGGCGCCTGGCTTCCCGCGCGTTTGCCGGGAGTGAACTTCGTATCTTCTCCCGAGAGGCGCTCATAGAGGGTATCTGCCGTCTTATTCTGTTCTGAGAAAAGAGCGACTCTCGCTTCCGGTTCACCGGTCCCGATCGCGCCAAGGTCCGTGATGTCCATCTCAGGGGAGATCAGGATCAGATCGGAGATGGAAGCATCTCCCGATGTCAGGGAGAAACCGGACTTCGCATAGTCACCTTCGCAGATCAGTATCACCGAGTCGATCTTCGAGGAAGAAAGAACATCGGCGATCTTTTCTCCCATTTTCTCTTCCGAAATTGAATCATCGATCACAAAATGGGACGTGATATCCAGCTGTGAAAAGAGCTGACTGTAATCCATCTCCGGGAACATGACATCTTCATGTGCGAAAAGCACTGCCGCGCAGCCCTTTGATCCGTCGTTCCTTCTCGGAAGCAGAACAAACAGCGACGAAACGATCAGTATAATCGCCATAAGGATGATGCATATGATGCGGATCCGGCGGATTTTCTTCATCCGTTACTCCATGCTGACCAGACGGTCACCCAGGGCGCGGATATCCTCCGGACCCAGGATCAGGATCATATCGTCCTTAGATACGACAGAAGAAAGTTTCTCCACGATCGCGTCCTTGGACTCAAAGAAGATCGCATGTCCGCCTCTTCTATTGATCTCGTCCGCAATATCTTTCGAGGAGATATCTCCCGGATTTACTTCTCTATCCGAGAAGATCTCATCAAAGAAGACTTCTTCGCAGGGAAGAAGCGATGTGACATAATCCTCAAAAAGCACTTTTGTGCGGCTGAAAGTCAGCGGCTGGAAGACCACCCATGTCTTATTGTGCGGTACATGGGATGCCGCATCGAGTGTGGCACGTGCGGCACTCGGATGATGTGCGTAATCGGTAACGACCATCGCACCCTTGAAGGTCCCCTTGATCGTGAAGCGGCCTTCCGCACCGGTAAACGAAGACAGTGCTTTTTGCGCGGCATTAGCTGTACCGCCGGCAAGAGATGCACATGCGATCGCGGTCAGCGCATTATAGACATTATGGGTTCCCGGGATCGCCAGCTGAATATGTGTGTATGGGCGTCCCTTGAAAAGAACATCAAATCCCGCTTTTCCATCTGTATATTCGATATTTACGGCACAGAAATCCGGTTCTCTCTTAAAGAAATCAAGGCCCTCGCCGGCAAGACCGGTAGTGAGGATCCTGGGTTCCTCCTTACCCACCTTCGCGCGGCACGCAGGGATCCGTCTGACACACTCCTGCACATTCTTATCGCCTGCGGGAATTACGAGTGTACCCTCATCAGAGAGTTTCTCCGTAAACTCGGCAAAGACATCGATCACTTCATCGATGCTGCTGTAGCAGTCCACATGGTCGTAGTCGATATTCGTGATCGCCGCGATGGTGGAGTAGAACTCCAGAAAGGATCTGTGGTATTCACAAGCTTCCGATACCAGAAGCTGGTCTTTGGATCCGAGATAGACACTTCCGTGAAAGGCTTCCAGCTCCGCACCGAGATGCACGGTCGGGTTGGCGCCGCTTTCCAGAAGGATCAGGGAGACCATCGACGTCGTCGTGGTCTTTCCATGCGTTCCGGAAATATTGATCACATTTGCAAAGTTTTTTGTGATCAGGCCCAGAAATACGGATCTCTCCATGACAGTCAGTCCGTTCTTTCTGGAATATTCCAGTTCCGGATTTCCGGGAAGGATCGCTGCAGTATGTACGACGATATCCGGAGCGAATTCCTTGATATTCTCTTCGCTATGGTGATCGTAGAACTTCACGCCGATCCCCTGAAGTTCGTGCGTTCGCTCGGACGGATGCATATCCGATCCGCCGACGATCAGTCCGTAATTACATGCAATACGAGCAAGACCGCTCATACTGATGCCACCGATTCCCACAAAAAAAACGCGCTTGCCGGACGGCAAGTCCTTCATCCCTTCAGCCATACTATTTCTCTCCAGATTCTTCGGTTATTCGGGAAATCCTTAAATAATAAAGATACCCTTAACAAATGTGAGCACATTTGCCTTACTATTATACCCTTTTTCAAAGATAATATGATGAATATGTTTAAAAAATGTGTTATTCTACACAATAGTGGTGGGTATATAGGGGTATGTATTTAGGAGGCAGATATGGAAATATCGGACATTGTCATTCGCAAGCTAACTCTCGAGAGTAAGATGAAAGCTATTGTCTCCATCACCTTCGATCATCAGTTCGTAGTTCATGATGTAAAAGTCGTCGAAGGCAATAACGGCCTTTTTATTGCGATGCCCAGCCGCCGCACTCCCGAAGGAGAATATAAGGATATCGTTCATCCGATCAATTCCGCATTCCGTGACCAGATCTCCGCACAGGTTCTGGCCAAGTATAAAGAAGCGATCGACCAGCTTTCCCAGCAGGTCGCGGACATCCCCTCTTCCGACAGCATCTGACCGGAAGAGACCATATAAGTACTTTTCGAGAGGGCCGACAAAAGGCCCTCATTTTTTTGTCCTCTTTTTTTGTTATAATACTAATGAAGATATAAAAAAAGATTTAGGGGTGAACGAAATGAAGAGATTGATTTCTGTCTTGCTTTGCGGCTCGATGATTCTTTCGCTTGTAGGATGTTCTAAATCCGAGGAAGAAACAAGGAAAACAAAAAAAACGAAGAAAACTACAGAGGAGACGGAAGAAACTGAAGCTCCTACAGATGACACGGATGAAACTGATACCTCATCCAAGGAAACAGAAACTGAAACTACCGAAAGCGAGACATCTGCTCCGGCCAACGTGTTTAAGGCGGAAGAATCGCTGGAGATGATCGGGATGGATTACCCGACCCAGTACTGGGATTACACTCCCGTATTTGATAAAGATACAGAAACAACATCGTATATGTTCCTTTCCATTGACCAGCTATATCTGGAAGACGGGACTCCGTATGACAAGCTCGAGACGTCTCTGGAAAGAGACTTCGCTCCATTGATCGCGCAGACGGAGGATCAGTTCAAAAAAGAAAGCGAAGTATTTCTGAATAATGCAAAATCCGGACATTACACCGATGGAAACGAAGTAGAATTAACAACAGCTATTTTCCGTTCCGACTCGCAGATCTTCTCTGTCGCAGTCACCGCTGCACCGGGAATGCAGGAAGGCGAATTCCGCACATACAACTACCGCACGGAAGACGGTTCTACCATCACGATGGACGATGTCATTTTAGACCGTGGCGCACTGAATGCTCTCCTCGAGCAGTACTTCGCTATGCCGGGTGCGGATAATGACTACAAGACCTGGCTGACATCCATTGAAAACAGCGTCACTGACGGCACACTTTCCTTTACTCTGGCCTACGACGGAATCAATATTCCCGTGTTCAATTCAGGCATGATCAACTACGACGTATATAAGATCCCGGTGATCGGACACGAAGATATCTTTAATATGGAATACTTCGGAAAAACACCGAAATACTACACACTCTATGACGATCCGAACCGCTGCATCACATGGGATGTAAACGGGGACGGACAGATGGATACGATCAAAGCTGAAAGTGAGTATTCACAGGGCACCGGTGAATACGGTAACGATGAAATCATCCTGAAGCTCGAATATAACGATTTCAAACTCGACTCCAAGTCCGCAGGGATGGAAATCTATTCTAACGGACTCATGTACTCCATGATCATGAAGACTGATGACGGCTTCTACCTTTACTGCCGTATGAACGCCATCGATTCTTTCGAAGATACTTACGTCTTTAAGATCGACGGAGATAAGCTGACCTATGTAGATGTATTTAATGACTTCATGGGATCCCGTGCACTGATCAATCCGGAAGCTTTCGAGATGTTTGATCCTTGCGATACACTGGGTACCGACTTCTTCACCAATGAATTCTCCGTTATCGGAAATCACGGTATGCCGAAGAAAAACTATCCTCTTTGGTCATCGGATGCAGGTCCGGTTACCGCGAAGATCGATATTCCGTGTTCGAAAGTTAGCGACATCGACTTGAGCAAGGAAGGCGATGTGACGATCCCGGCAGGATCTTTCGTCCGTCCGTATCTTTATGATACAGACACCAAACGCCTGATCGTTCACATTGTAGATCCCGATCCGGAAAAGAACTTCCTGGCGGAACTCGACTTCGCCGTATCAGACGATTATGTCATAACCGTCAACGGAAAAGACTTGGAAGATGTTTTCTATTCCATTATGTTCTGGGGATAATCAACTATTAAGGAGCTTTTTATGAAAAAGGTAATTGCATTGCTACTCTCTCTGTCCATGATCTCCGCCCTTGCAGGTTGTAAGAAAAAGAGCGAAGAAACAACAAAGAAGACGAAGAAGACAACAGAAACGGAAGTAACGGAAACCGAGACGGAAGAATCCGAGACTGAAACCGAGGCGACTTCGGAAGATACCGAGCCATCCGAATCGGAATCCTCTTCAGAACCGGAAACAAAGCCGGGAACAGGATTGAAAGATTTCAAACTTTCTTCAGATTTTATAGTCAGAAATGACCAGAAGAACCTCGAGTATGAGTTCGTTTCAACGGACCGCGCTTTCGCTGTTCCGACTTCAGACGGAAGATTCGGAATGATCAGAAAAGAGGCATCGAAGATTCAGTTCTCTGATGCTGAGATCGAAGCGCACGATCAGCTCTGGAACACGTTGGAAAGTCAATCTTCTGAGCTGAATTATGTGCTTGACGGACAGTATGACACGCTCCGGCCGCAGCTGGTCTCCTCTATCAAGGACGGTTCTTTCTCGACAGATACACATTTAAATGGTGCCATCTGGGTATATCGCGCAGACACGGATATTTTCTCTTATGCCATTCACCAGGAGATATACTCAACGTCATTAAACAACAACTCTGTTATTTCACACACTTACCGTGCATCTGACGGCATGGAATACTTTTTTGAAGACGTAGTGACCGACAGAGCCGGCTTTGCTGATTTCTTCGAAAAGTTCTTCAGCAGTTCAAAGGCAGATGAATATGAGAAGGGTTATGCGAAAGACTTTGCAAAGGATCTTCGCAATGAAAACGAAAAAATCGAATTCGTCATTTCGTACGATGCCATTTATCTTATTAACACCAAACTTGCCAATCCGCATTTCTTCAAGATTCCGGCCATGTACGCCGCTGATTATCTGGACGTTTCCATCTTCGGCTCTACTCCTGAATACTATGCACTTGAAGCGGATGCTTATAACAGCATCACATGGGATATCGATGGTGACGGAGCACTGGATCTGATCTCTGTAGATTATGAAACAGATGAATACGGCGCAATGATCGGCGCAAATATCTCCATTAACGGCGAAGCAAAAGGGGCTATTCCGGGCGATCTTTTAGGCAATGGTGACAATTATTACTATTACGGTTTCAACCTCATGAAGACGGACTCCGGTTTCTACGCGTATCTCGCTACAACTTTCGAGGGTGAATCCGCCTCCACATTTGTTTTCCATTACGAGAATGGCCAGTTCGTTTATGTGAATGATTTTGTTTCCACTTTCGGATATAACGACGTTTACGGAATTTCCCCATATTATGATCCGAGCCGTTTTGTAGTTCATGATACCAATGACATTATGGGAACAACTTACATAGACACTACCTGTTCAGTGATCGGCAATAACGGAATGCCGGTAAAAACAGCTGATTTTGCATCCAAGCAGGGAGTCGGCATCAGCAAGAAAGAGATCACCGCTACGAAAATCGACGAGAATGGCAATCCGGCAGGTACTATCACTATTCCGGCAAACACTGCCATCAGTCTGATCGGCGTCGATCTGGAAAAGGATCTCGGTCTCTTCACAACACTGGAAGAAGACGAGAGTACAAATACAGTATTCCAGCTAAAGGTCACTATTTCAGACGGTTATAAGATCGCATATGGCGATGAGCAGATCCCTCAGGAAGATCTTTTCTCCGGCATCCGCTATGCCGGCTGATAAACGCAAATGATGATCGGCTGACTGGTACCGATTGGCAATCAGCGACCAGCCGACATGTTAACTAAACAGCATTAAATGGGCGTCTCCGAGTGATGATCAATCACAAAGAGGCGCCCATATTCATGCCCTTCTTATATCAAAAAAGGAGCTGCATATCGCAACTCCTTTTTGATACTGATCCATGATCCGTCTTAGGACTTCTTCTCTTCATCCGAAGCGGTTTCTTCTGTAGAAGATTCAGTGTTCTCTACTGTCTCTTCAGTAGCCTTGCTTTCCTCTACAGCCTTCTCTGCTATTGTTTCAGAAGCAGATGCTGTTTCCTCGGATGCAGGTTCTTCGGAAACCTTCTCCTCTGCAGCCGGCTCTTCGGAAGCAGGTGTCTCCGGGATCACACCGCCACTGACGTAGATCTCTTCGAACTCCGGTCCTTCGATCTTCTCTTTTTCGAGGAGACGCTGTGCAACCGCATTGAGGATCGCCATCTTCTCATTCAGAAGATTAAGTACATCATTATATGCCTTATCAATGATACGTGCGATCTCTTCGTCGATCTGCGCGGCGGACTGCTCACTGTAAACACGGGTATGTCCATAGCTCTTACCGATGAATACCTCATCGTCATCATCGAAGATCACGTTCGGGAACTTCTCCGACATACCGTAGCGGGTGATCATCTCACGGGCAATACCGTTGCAGTGCTGCAGGTCAGAGGAAGCACCGGTACTGATCTCGCCGAGGATGATCTGCTCTGCGGCACGTCCGCCCAAAGAGATCATGATGGAATCGATCAGCTGCTTCTTCGTTGTATAGTAGATATCCTCATCCGGCTTATGCGCGGTATATCCGCCTGCGCCACCTGCAGGGATGATGGAAACACGCTCGACATGTTCTGTCTCGGAAACCGTACGAAGTACGATCGCATGTCCTGCCTCGTGGAAAGCGGTAAGGCGCTTCTCCTTGTCGGTGATCACGCGGCTCTTCTTCTCCGGTCCTACCATGACCTTGAATACGGCCTCGGAAACATCCGCCTTAGAGATCTTCTTGGCATTTCTTCTAGCTGCAAGAAGTGCTGCTTCATTCAGGAGGTTTGCCAGATCCGCACCTGTGTAGCCAGGGGTGATCTTTGCGATCTCCTTGAGATCGACATCGTCCTCGAAAGGCTTATTCTTGGCATGTACTTTAAGGATATCCGCACGGCCTTTGATATCCGGACGGGCAACCGAAACACGACGGTCAAAACGTCCCGGACGGAGAAGTGCCGGGTCAAGGATATCCACACGGTTGGTCGCTGCGATAACGATAACGCCCTCGTTCGGTCCGAAACCATCCATCTCAACGAGCAACTGATTCAATGTCTGCTCACGCTCATCGTGACCGCCGCCCATGCCGGCACCACGGTGACGGCCGACCGCATCGATCTCATCGATAAAGACGATACACGGTGCATTCTTCTTTGCACTGTCGAAAAGGTCTCTTACACGGCTGGCACCGACACCGACGAACATCTCGACGAAGTCAGAACCGGAGATGCTGAAG
>Ga0247608_10005715_pt1 | contig 13364 bp, 13 predicted proteins | sample 176DNAGHGlowgp2_FD_193490 | JGI IMG/M metagenome (GOLD analysis project Ga0247608, IMG submission 193490) | Sheep rumen microbial communities from Palmerston North, Manawatu-Wanganui, New Zealand - 1766 DNA GHGlow gp2 | ecosystem: Host-associated > Mammals > Digestive system > Stomach > Rumen ...
AACATTAACCTCCCTTGCCGCCATGAAAAAAGCCAATGGCAGTGAAGGAAGGGAAAGGTGTCCCCTAAGGATAAGTCACCCCCCTCTAAGCGCGATTCAAAATACAGTTTCTTAGCCTCTGTCTCCCCTAGAAAGCAGAATGGGAATATGTCCCTACTGCTGAGACTCGTGCTGCCATAGAAGAGTGTGAGTGTGGCAAAGAACTCGAAACACTTGACATCACCAATTTCAAAGACTACGTCAGAAGTCTCTGAATCCGATGGGACAAGAACTGTATTACGAATATACACTCAAGTTGTCTTCTCAGTTCAAGAAAGATTTTCTCCTTATATGGAGAGACCCAGTGCAAAAGGAAATACGTCTCATACGTTTGGGATCACACTCCAAGCTCTTTGACAAGCAAAGAAAGCGGAAATAACATCTTCCATCAAACATCTTCTGATTGCACAGGTGGTCGCAAGATGCAGTTCGATACTGCCAGTCAGAACCATAGAGAAGTAAATGTCAATAGCAAAACCATACTACCGGATTTGGCGACCTGTAAAGGAGTACGACTGGGGGAAAGCTAATTTCTCTTTCGGTGACGATAACGCTCCAAAGCCAACGTTGGATTATCTTTATGATGACCGGTTTGCTAATCAGGAAGAGAAGAAGTCACTCATCACTTCTACACGTATGATATTACGAGACCTCAATAATCTTTATGATTATATTGAGCCAAGTGATGATAATCTTAGCGTGTACTCACACCGCATATATGAACTTTTGTTGCGAACAGCAACTGAGTTTGAAGCAAACTGCAAGGGAATTCTAAAGGCAAATGGATACTCAAAGCCCGAAAATGAATGGTGTGTTAAGGATTACTTCAAAATATCCAGGGCAGCAAGACTTAATGAATATAGTCTTACCTTTGAACGTTGGGAAACTGCCCATGAATTCAAACCATTCATAGAATGGAATCCTTCCAGGCGAGAACCACTTTCGTGGTATGATGCTTATAACGACGTTAAGCATGACAGATATGGCAATTTCAAGATGGCAAGACTTGAATTTCTTATGAATGCCCTTGCCGGTCTTATATGTATTATGCATGCACAATATGGAGAAGGTATGTCTCATGTAGGTTTCCAGGAATTTGGAACTACTGATATTAATGAAGGAACGGTTGTGACACCAATGTTTACAATTAAGGCTCCCCAATTCCCAGATGAAGAACAATATGGCTTTGTGTGGGATATTATCAAGGCAGGGCAAAATCCGATTGTGAATTATTCTTTTGTATAACAGCCTGAATATTTAAAATTTGTGAATTATGATACTGCAAGCGGGGACTCCACTTTTTCGATACTGCTTAGGTGACAATATGCCATCTGAGTGGACTATTCAGTATCACAGCCCAGAATATCATAGCTCCATCTATGGGGAGAAGAATCAAATAGGTGCTTTCTTCTTCTATCGTGATGAAACTACGGCTAGAAATGTGTTGAGTGCTGCTGTTGAAAAGTCCGTTCAACAAGGCAGGTGTTACGATAGAAACACTATAACTTCATGTGATACGACTGCAGATATAAACTTACTTGACCTCACAAGATGTGATCGTCCTGTTCAAATATTGAATATCCTCTACGACAATGGAATAGATGTTCTTACAACAGATTTTTCCAAATACCTTGATGACATCATTCCGTTTAATACAATTCGAGGTTATCATAAATATATTATGGATAACGAAGGTAATGAGGATTGGATTATAAAAAGTGACATGAACGAATATGGGAATAAGATAGACCAATTCTTTCAGTGGAGGGTGGGTTATATTGGCCAACTTATGACTGATTTTAAGAATGGATTCGCTTTCAAAGAACAGTTATTAACCAAAGGTTATGAAGGCTATCTGTTTATGGAAGAAAAGTCCAGCCCTACAATTTGTATATTTGATTCTTCAAAACTTTCAGCACCAATCCATACGATTGTTCACACTATAAGTGAATGATTCCACTTTATAGAATGATGGTGAATAGCTATAGCCCCGGATATTTTACTATTGAGCTGAATGATGGGAACTATCATATAGCTCATGATTTGGGTTTACAGGACAAGGGTGTTCAGTCGGCTTTGCTTCATGAGTATGTGCATTATCTTCAAGATACTGTTACTTATTATGGGGCGAAATTCCGTGGTGAGTGCTATTCAGGCACTATTGACAAGTTGATAGCTGGTGGTAATGACAGCTCTGCACTTGGCTTTCCTTACATGGGTGGTGATTTTGAAATAAATGTCGACGGGAGGCTTCTGTTTGACGGGGAGATAGTAGGAGCCACAGCTATCAAGGAAAATATGGCTCGTCAGGCAGAGTTATATGTTTTTGGAGCATTAAAAGGAGCAACGTACAATGCTATGACGTATAAGGCAATCACGATGTTTACCAAATGCTTCTCCGAAGAGTTGTCTAAAAATCATTTGGCTATGTTTGTGATAGATGATTGTTGCATGGGGACGTCGGATCCTTCAACATCAATAGTTGCGCTCATGGAGCATATAGATATCCAATCAGTAGAAGGCCATTTGAAACATAACGACAAAGATCTAGTGTCATGGCTATATCCGATGATTCATGCTGTATTCGAGTCGAATAATATCTTATTTGACCAAGAGATTTCCCAGCTAATGTGAACTTCCGCATAACAGCCTGATACTGAGTGTAAAACAAAAACACCGTTTCCTGTTTCATCAGACATCCGGGAAATCGGGCCTTTTCGGTCATTTCCAGTACAAAGATAGCACTTTTTACCCAAACTGGCAACAGCGTTAAGATTTCTTATCCATCAGGAGTGAAGGAATGTTAATTCTAAGAAGCCTAGTTGAGATGACTGGAGGGGTGTTTGAAGGAAAAATCTGCGAAAATCTGCAAAGAATGCAACCATTTAGTACGTGCACTCAACGGTGAATACGTGGACAGATACGAAGTGTAATTTTTAGCTCATCCGACATTCGAGTGATAGAATAATAAGTTGACATAGAAGAAAATATGACGATAGGGTTACACAGGCCGTTTAATATGCCGCTGAAGAGTTTGGTGTGGGTATGCCGATTCTCGAAGGATTACAGGCAGAAGAAGGGTCATGACTTTTATATAGATTTCTTTCTTTGGATGCTGTCGGCGATAGCCGACCATGCGGACGACTTCGTCGAAGAGAATGCAGAAGGCATTGTGAGACCGCAGAATGCGCGCCTCATTTTGGACCAGTTTGCTGGTTGCAGCTACGAGGATGTCAAGTCTCGCATTCGCGCCACGCTGACGGCGCGCACTACCGACGCAGATAAAGTCGTATATAGCAATTACAAGAATACCTCTTATTATATTACCCTGGCGAAGAAAGTCAACCTGGTCAACGGCCGTGGCGAGCTGAACCTGTTGGGCGAGAAGTTGGCCGTCGTGCGCGACTACCAGTTTTTTGAACTTTCCGACAAGCACCGTCTCATTATCTTTATCGCGTTATGTCCCGAGTTTTTTGACAAACTGATAATCATTACGCAGGGTCACCGGTTGGTGAAAGGCGACAGAACGCTGGAAGACGCGTTTTTCCGCAGTTTCTTGAAACGTAGTGGAAATGAGGGACTGATCAGATATATCACCAGTTTCAACGACAACTACCTTGAAGTGCTTCGTCACTGGGTGAAGACATTGAGGCTGTGTACGAGTGCCGGTATGGTGCGTCGCATGTATCTCGAAGAGATTGCCCGGTTGGATCTGAAGGACTATTACGAGACGCTGATCAAGAAGACCGAGTCGTTTTTTGAGGACGAGTTTAAGGCCCGCGTCAAGCAAGAAGCGCAGTATCAGAAGATCCGTGATAGTTATGAGTACTTCGAGAAACGCGGTCTGACCGATTTAGGTTATGTGAACCTCTATGATATCAAGAAGAGTTTCCGTCTTTCGTTTGAGACGTTCAATGAACTGTTGAATAGCTATTATACACAGAACCGTCAGAAAGAGATTATCCTCTTTTCTAACACGGTAGCTTCGATAGACCAGCGCCGCCGCTTTGTGGTAGATGGCATTGCAGCGCTGAAGATACGAATCATCAAGAAGAGCTGATATGGATATAAGTCAACTTTGGACTCCTTTAGAGCCGATTACTGAGAACCGCGCGTTAATCCGGCAAGATCTGGAGCGCGGTTTAGCGCCAAACCTGCCCTATTTCATTGTAGGTTTGGAGGATGTCAAGTCCTCCTTGGGAGGATTGATTTCGAATCTTGACGATCATTTCTCTTACGGAATGATCAGGGGACAGTATGGTAATGGCAAGTCGAATCTAATGAAATACCTGCGGTATTACTTTGAGCAGCATAGTGAGAGCCATGCCAAGGTAAGCATCTGGCGCGCCGACGTTGACAGGTATGATATTGTCACTTTCCTGCTCTATATCCTTCAGAACGAGTTTGAGTCCGATCTGCTTTCATCGCTGAAAGCAGTCGTGGAAGATGGTAAGATATCCGATATGTGCGATTCGAATAGCGGATCCTTTGGTGCTATTAAGGGATTTGTTGACCAGATAGCAGAGAAAATCGATGCTGAGGATGATTTAAAGACCTTGGTTGCCTTAGGAACCGGGAAATATTACGATGCCAATAAGTTCAAGCCTTATGGCTTGCAGAAGTTGACTGACTATAACCGCCGCGAGGTTTTGGTGTTCTTTTTGAACGCTTTGGCCTATACCCAGCACTATATCATATTCTGTATTGATGAGTTGGAGAAGATTCAGGAGAAGTCGAAGGCCCGTTTCCAGAGTTTCCTGACGACGTTCAGGGAACTGATAGACCTCTCCAGTTCTATCCATGGTCACATGATATTAGGTTCGATTACAGATGCCGTGTCAAAGACGGGCGACCATTCGTTTGACTCATATAACCCCGCCTTTGAGCGACGTATAAAGGATTATAAGTATGAGTTGAAGAGCATTCGTGACCTAAACGATATCAAGGAGATGGCGCGCGAGTTGGTTCGCGTGCTAGATATTGCAGAGCCCGACTCTTACGACGATATCGCCAATGCGGTTTATAAGAAAATCAGTAAGTTGCGCCACACTTCGGACGTAGTCCGTGCTGTGTTTGTTCAGTTGAATCAGCAGACAGGCGCAAAGACCTGGGAAGACCTTTTGACAGAAGCCAAGTTGACCGAAGCTTTCGAAGAGAAACGCCAGGAACTGAAGGATTCCGGTGTATTGTCGCGTGTTGACCAGAAGTTATTTGCTCCTTTGAAAGACTATGTGAATATTCTTTCCAACCGTGATGATGACTATGATGTGCGTAGCCAAATGCTGCAGTGCGTCTATAGTAAGGCGACGAACCGTTGCTATGTATTCTTGATAACCGATGGCTATGATGCCAATATCAATCGTTTGCGGAATGTAACACGTGAGTATCCTAGTGCAGATCTATATGTATTTAAACCAGAAGGCTTAGATATTAATATGGGTGCCATGAAAGAAGAAGGTTTAGAGAGCGTGAAGAATCTGATTCCTTACGACCCCATTGACCTGATGGCCCTGTTGGAGTTGTATATGGAAGACTATAATAACGAATCGTTGCGCGACGTTGTAACAGCCTATACCCATCTGATGTAATGTTTATCAAGCAGAAGAACAACGCCATATTTAAAGTGTCCTTGACACTTGATAAAGTGCTGACCCCTTACTGGAATTTATCCAAGTATTTATTGGGTGATGCATTATTGAGTGAAAGGGATTACTCTGTTTACGACCGTGATTTTGAAAAAGAAAAGGCAGCTCGTATAGATAGTTGTGAGAAAGCTTATGAACAACTTTGTCAAGAGATAGATGCGAAAGATATATCAGCAGAAGAAAAGGAAAATTGGAAAATAGAAGAAGGTAAGATCAAATTTGATGGTATATTCTTGGAAGCATTCAAATGCATTCATCGCCATTATCTTAAACAAGTTCTTTCTCCAGAGTGTTTCAGTAAGAGAATCAGTAAAAGCTGTTCACTGATAGTCTATAAAGAAGAACAAGAAGAATGCTTGTTTTTTACTGAAGATGGTGCAGACAGTAAGTTTGATAAGGAATTTGTAGGTTGTCTTTCTTCTATGCACGTGGTAGAAGACTTTATCAAGTTCCTGAACGGCGGTATCGGCGAAGACTATGGATTTAATCCTAAGATATACAGCAATGCTTTGCCCAATTATGTTGACTATGATACAATAGCTATTTCCAGTCCGCTGTATAACATTGAGTTTATTGAGGTCAGGGAAGGCACAGTTAGACAACCGTCAGACTATCTTATCTGGTATAACAAAGCCTGTCTGAAATCACTGGACTATGATGAGCCGCAGGCTGGCGACCGTTATGAATACAGGGTAGGTGAGAGGCTGATAGGACTGGAGCAAGGCCAGTATTTCATTCCGATGGTGAGTGACTGGCAACCATATTTCACTATCAATAATGAGAGTCGGTTATTATGGACAGATTATAAGAACAAGCTCTATAACAATAAAGTAAAAGAAGACGATCATAACCCGCGGCCAGCCAGGAGTAATACGATGAGTGCTGCCGAACAGAATTTTGTAAACACAGCCGTTGCTCATGAGGACTTCACGAATTTGCTTTCACACCTGACAGACAATCTGTATTTGTCTGATGGTACGCAGCCTATACCAGAGGCATATCATATGTTTTTTGATCAACTGATTAAGATTGAGGACTTGAAGCATCTGCCTGATTATAAGCTCTATGTACCGAAACAGGAAGAAGATGGAACCATATTAGGAGTTTATAAGATTCATAGGTTGGCAGGCGAGACAGCTTATAACCTGAGGCACATGCTCTATTCGGAGCGGAATGGTGAAAGGATGGTCTATAAGGATTATAGTGACGGGAAACGTAACGTTGCTACCGTTCAGGTGCTGAAACCACAATACGCCTCATTTTATATGATGGACTATTATGAGTTCTTTGTTGAAGAGGTGCTGAAGGCACTGAAGCAGGATGGGGTGATAAAGGATTATCTGCGGAATCAGAAATACAGTTATAGAGGACAGGGAGGCAATAAGGAGATAGAGATAGATGCATTGGTGTATAATGGGCAGAAGATATATCTGTTGGAACTCAAGACCATCATGCACATAGAATTCCTGAACATCTATCCCCAGCGATATGCTGCAGTATTGGCAGACGAAGAGAAACCGGAGCTATATGAATTCCATCTAATCTCCAGTTTTGCTGACGATAATATTGCCATATTGAAATATGAAGAAGATAATGGCTATAATGTCCGCCGTGAGGGATTGAAATCGGTGCCTTACAAGTTCAATGTAGCTATACCTGTCAGGGAGGGAGCCCAAGCACAAGATTTGCATTGCCTGTCAGAGTCTTCGTTCAATAGACTCAAGACAGAACTGACTAAAGTGTTTATAGTATAATGGCACTACCTGTAACAAGATACTACGGCTCCAAAAGGAAGTTGGTAGAAAGAATATGGGAGGAGTTAGAAAATAGACATATTGAATTCCAGTCTTTTCTGGATGTGTTCGGGGGTACTGGAATCATGTCCTATAACATGGCAAAACATGGGAAAGATGTAGTATATAACGACATATTTACTTTTAACTGCAAGATTGCAGAAGCATTGCTGGCCAGTCCTCGTGGCGTTTTTACGAATCAGGATGCCGCTCAGTTGATATTGCCTGTTGAAGGGCGCGAATATCAACACTTTATAGAAGAAATATTCAGAGGCATTTATTATAGGAATGATGAAGACAGAACAATAGATACGGTAGCGCAGAATATTTTGCACCTGCCCCAGGAACAACAGGCCAGTGCTTATTATATTCTTTTTCAGAGTTGCATAATTAAGCGTCCGTTCAATCTCTTCCATAGGCGTAATCTAAACTTAAGGGAGAATCATACTGAATCAAACTTTGGTAATTACGTCACATGGGAGAAGGGATTTGAAACATTATTCAGACAATTCACTGAAGAGTTGAATCAGTTCCAGTTTCAGCAGATACCTAATGTGGAGATTGTAAACCATTCTGCGCTAGAGTGTCCGAATGTTGCAGACCTTGTATACATTGATACACCATACTTCAATAAGAAATCAAGTGCTGTATCCTATCACTCACGCTATCACTTCTTGGAAGGATTGGTGTTCTATAATGACATTCCAAACAATGTCAACTATAATAAGGTTAATAGGGAAATAGAGATACATAAGAGCTCGGAGTTTGAAAGCAAAGCGAATTATTTGAACGATCTCAATGAGTTGCTAGACCACTATCCGGATTCTATCATTGTGATGTCATATACTAGTGAAGGATATCCGTCCATTGAGGAACTTGAGGCACAACTGCGCCGTCACAAACAACATGTGGAAGTGATTTTCTTTGGTAAGTATAATTTCGCATTGAATAGAAGTAATCAGAATAGGCAAGAGGTGCTCTTTATAGCATATAATTAAAAATGAATATGAATTACGAAGAAATAGTATTAGATGCGTTTCGCAAGATAAATGCGAGGGCGGGGCATGTGGTGCCCATTCGAAACTTTAGGAATGGCATCATGCGACAGATGAACCCTGTTGAACAGGAGGAGTTTATAGCTGTAATAAATGCAATGATTACAGATGGTTTGGTCACCTATGAGGGGGCAAACACTGGATTGGAGGTGATTCGCTTGACAGAAAAAGGTTTCTCTCAGTTGTACCATTCCATGGCTGACTATCAGATTGCAGATGCTTTGATGCAGATGTTTGCACGGAGCAAATACAAAGTAGGTGAGATTATTCCTATGCGTAATATTAACATGCAGTTCATCCCAAGCCTTAACCCCGTTGAGCAAGACCGCTTTGAACATGTGGCTAACACGTTGATTGAAGCAGGTTTAATCACCTATGAAGATGGGAAAACCAAACCAATACCAGGGCTTGTTCTACAACAACCAGGCTATGATTACATATATAAAGGCAGTGTGGATATAAGAAGCCTATTTTAAAAGAAAAAGCAATGAAAAGCAAGAAACGTGATGGTGTATCAATCTGGTGGTTTTTGGTCCCCAGTATTGTTCTCCTCATCTTGATAATCATATCCCCTGTAGGACTGTCTCAGAAGGGACCAGATTTTCTGGATCTTTCTACAGAAGGTTCTGCAAGGATTGGCGATTCAATAGGAGGAATCACTGCTCCTTTTGTGGGCGTTCTTGCGGTTTTGGCTACATTCTGGGCCTTCTGGGCGCAGTATGAGTACAATAAGCGTCAATATAAATATATGGTCAAAGAGCAGTTTGACCATGCATTCTATGAAATGCTATCCATTCATGAGAATATAACGGATTCCTTACGCTTGGAAGTAATAGAACAGGTTTCAACGAATGGATCTTTAACAAACCAGCGTGAAGAAGTGGTTAAGACTGGACGATCTGTGTTTAGATTCATGTATGAAGAAATGACTGTTTACGAGGATGAGATGGTTGGAAAATATACATTTGCCAATAAGAAGCAGTATGTTGGCCTTAAGGGCTTATTTGAGGGGCATCAGAATCCATACCCGATATACGAAAATAACCACAATGTGAGCGGTCTTGATCATTATTTTAGGCAATTGTACAGCACCATAAAGATGATTAAAGAGAATGATGATTTTGATTTTACCACCAAATACTATTATACAAGTATCTTAAGATCAACGCTTTCTCAATATGAGCTGATAATGCTTTATCATAATTGCTTGTCATCTAATGGCAAGGAACGCTTTAAACCTCTTATCGAAGAATTTGCAATACTTAATAACATACGTGAGGATCTATTGGCGAGTACTGCACAACTTGATGAGTATAAAGATACGGCATATAACTTAAATAGATAATTATAGAAAATAGTGGTCGCCTGCCATTCACTCAGTTTTCCCATAGATACTCCACTTTTTTACCGCCACTGATACTCAGCAAGTTATGAAAAGAGAGCCGATTTTCCCACAACATTTCCACAACAATTTCATTTGTCGGGGGGAAAAGGGAATAAAGCCTCAAAGATGGCATTTAAGACGTTGTAAAGAAAACTTCAGCCGTCAGCCATCATACATCAGCCATCTTTTTAGATGTACATGGAACTTCACAACAATCCTCCCTTTCCGGCATGGAAGGACGGATTGGATGAGGTATGGAACTAAGAATTGAAAGTTGTGAACACAAAAGGCTGGTTTTATTCCTTTATCATATATATTGTCCTTACTTTTGGGTTGATATATTTGTTTGATGAAATATGGCCAGAGAATAAAATGTTGACAACGATTATACCTCTGGTTATTGGTGGATTAATAACTCACTTCATAAGAAAACTATTTGATTTCATTTTTGAATTATTCAATCGAAAATCAGTTGATACTTTTATTGGAGTTTCGATAAAAGTAGACCATACTTCACGAAGGATGACAGGCTATGGCGTTTCTGAAGGAAATATAATCCAAGCAGGCCATTTTAAGGCTAACTATGAAGTAGAGGCAGAATTGACTATAATTATCCAGAATGAATCACCAAATACAATATATGAAGTAGAAGTTAGTTACTTACCAAACCAATATACACAGAAATATACATTAACAGATACTCGTGATAATAAGCTCAAACCTTTAGAGGGTGATAAGCATTTTGAGTTCAGGCTACGAATAATGGATGAGTATTATGATATGTATGCACAAGATGTGGATAATGAATTTGGTAGTAGAATTAAAAAGGTGGGAAAAGGCGTAAGTCTTTTAAACGGCTCTAAGATTTATATAAGATATAAGGATTCAGAACATAAGGAACACTTTGTAACAGAAATAGTTGAATAATATTTGTTTGTTGTCGCATAAGTAATATGACATCGATAGTTGGGGTTTTAAATAAAAGGGCGGTTGCGATAGCAGCTGATAGCGCGGTAACTGTAGGTGATACGCATAAGGTGATGAATACGGGGAATAAGATATTTTCCCTGTCAAAATACGCACCAGTGGGTATTGCTATCTATGGCTCCGCATCTATGATGGATACACCATGGGAAGTAATCATAAAATGTTATCGTCGTGAACTCAAAACAAAGAAGTTCCAATATCTAAGGGAGTATGTAGATGATTTTATGCATTACCTTCGGAGGCATGAGTTCTTTGCATCTGTAGAAGTACAACGGAAGAACCTAACTGTTCAGATACTTTTGTTCTTAAATGCTTGCGAAGAGAATGCAAAGAAAAGAGCAAATTATACTGTTAATCCAACTCAAGCGGTTGTTGATGAATTAAATGCCTGCAAGGCGGCCAATATAGCAAATACAAATATTTTTTCGGAATTTCAGAACTATGGATTTTCAGAATTCTTGTTCTATGCAAGAAACGAAATACAAATAGTGTTAGGTCAGTCAAAAATCCCAAACATCACGCAGTACTATAATGAATTTGCTGAGTCATATTACAATTATTTGAGAGTTGCTAATATAGATAGAAATGGAGATAGTGGCCTCGTTTTTGTAGGGTATGGTGAGGAAGAGATATATCCTTGTTTATATAACATTGTTACAAATCTTTACTTCGATCATAGATTACAATTCAGAAAAGGAGAGCAAGTTGAAATAAAAAATGAGCTACCTTCAGCATCTATCGTACCATTTGCACAGGTGGAGGCTACTCAAACAGTGATAAGGGGAATTAATCCTTCTTTCTATAACATTATTTCAAACAATCTCAATACAGCATTGACCGCATTTAGAACTGCTTCAAGTAATTTTGCAAAGCAAAATAATGCGCAAGCTTTGGCAACACAGATTGATAATATTGATGTTTCAGCATTAACACAGACGTTTACAAAGTCTGCTCAGAATGAGTTCTTTGAAAAATATACCAGGCCACTTGTAAATACAATAAGTCTTCTTAGCATTTCGGATATGGCTAATGTAGCAGAGAGTCTTGTAGCATTAACTTCTCTTGTTAATCGCATGACGCCAAAAGAAGAGTCTGTCGGAGGGCCGGTAGATGTCGCGGTAATCTCTAAAGGAGATGGATTTATATGGATTAAAAGGAAGCATTATTTTGATCCAGTTTTAAATACTCAATTCTTTAACAACTATAACAATGATTAATATTTATACAAAATCCCCTGAATTTGGTGAGACATTTAGTGAGAATCAAGTGTCAGAGATTAATGAGGCAATAACTAAAGCTGTTGAAGAAGAAATGAGGAAACAATATTCTTCATTAAAGGTTTCACTGTGAAGTTGACTTTTACAGTTAATCAGAATGCAATAAGACTATGATCCAACTCAATCCACGATACGAAGCGATATTCAATCCTCGTTATATCGATGAGGATTGAAATAAGATTGCGGATTTGATCAATGATGTTGCGAGGATGCAGATAAAGGAGATTTTGGTGGTAGGCATGTATAAGCAAGCCGTTACGCTGTATCTCTAACTGTTGCAGTCGATGGTGAATCATTTTGTGGATGATGAGCATTTCTGCTATTTCGATGACATGTATAGTCCTGAGTATTCCTTGCAATGGATATATGAGGACATTATGAAATACGACATTGACCAAGAGTAAAGAAAACTTCTTGAAGAGGGTCATAAGGAAATACTTCAGAGTGAATGCTATCAGGAATATGGCTATCCAAGTTATGTTGAAGTATAGCTATGAATCTTGGTAAGAACGACATAAATTGAGAATATGACAATAATCGAAGCACATAAGGTGTGGGCAAAGAGGGTTAATGGCTCACAAGTGGCTCAACAGGAAATTCTGGAAGCCAGGAAGACTTATGAAGAGAAAATAGATGAGTGGCATAAGCTTGACGATATGGCACGTGAAACCATTGGCGACCAAGAAATGCTCAAGGTATTTGATGACAATCCAAAAGTTAAAGAGGCTGCTGACAAAATAATCTCGCAGTACAAGAAAGCAAGAGAACTTTCCTCAGATTTCATTAAAATGTACGAAGAAGAACTGGCTAACCTATAAAAGAAAGTTATGAACGTAATAAAAACAAATATTGACGGCGTGGTAATTATTGAACCACGGATATTCGAAGATGCCCGTGGGTATTTCTTTGAGTCGTTCTCCCAGAGGGAGTTCGACGAGAAGGTAGCCCCCATCCTCGGACATACAGTAGCTTTTGTTCAGGACAATGAGAGTAAATCATCCTACGGAGTGATGCGCGGCTTTCATTTCCAGCGTCCACCATTCACACAGAGCAAACTGGTTCGTTGCGTGAAAGGCGCAGTGCTGGATGTGGCAGTGGATATCCGTAAGGGTAGCCCTACATACGGTCAGCATGTTGCAGTGGAATTGACGGAAGATAATCATCGTCAGTTTTTCATTCCGAAG
>Ga0247608_10005718_pt1 | contig 13358 bp, 5 predicted proteins | sample 176DNAGHGlowgp2_FD_193490 | JGI IMG/M metagenome (GOLD analysis project Ga0247608, IMG submission 193490) | Sheep rumen microbial communities from Palmerston North, Manawatu-Wanganui, New Zealand - 1766 DNA GHGlow gp2 | ecosystem: Host-associated > Mammals > Digestive system > Stomach > Rumen ...
ATATGTAGGGACGCGGCACGCCGCGTCCCTACATAGGTTTGATGGCAATCAGATTCCCTACAGAGTATTACATAAAAGAGGGTGTGTCAAAATGACACACCCTCCTTATCTTTCATAGGTTCATGCCGACACGCAAAATGCTGTCAGAACGAAGGTGCTTTTTACCAACCTTCATGTTGCTTTAGCTGAGGATTGCTGTCGATTTCGTCAGTCGGGATCGGCCACTTGTAGTCGCGCTCGCCATTATAGACACGTGGCTCGTAGTTAAGCCCATAGGTAATGCGTTCGTTGTTCACGATGTCGATAGCTTCCTTCAACTGATGCCAGCGGTATTCGTCGTAGAGGCGTAGACCCTCGAAGGCGAGTTCCACGCGGCGTTCGTGGCGAACCACCTGCAGCAGTTTGTCCTTGCTCAGACCAGTGCCTTCGACGTCCTCAACCTTCGGCATGCCCACGCGTTGGCGTACCTGGTTGACCAGTGAGAGTACGTTTGCTTCGTTGTAGCTGCCCTTTTCTACCAAAGCCTCGGCCAGCGATAATAGCACTTCGGCATAGCGCACTACATAGAAGTCTTGGGCGTTATCCCACGAGTTGCCTGTGTCTGTGGGGTCGAAGTACTTCATGACGTAGATGGTAGAGAGTGAAGATGCCGCACCGCCGTAAGGCGATTCCTCGCCACCAAGACCGTTCCAATACATGCCTGGTACGAAGAGCGTGGCATAGAGGCGTGGATCGCGACCTTTCCAGTAGTCAAAGTTAGGTTTGCTCACATCAAGTGAACCGTCAGCCTTCTTGGCTGCATAGTTGCGTTCGGTGGCCTTTGTTCCATCGAGCTTATAGTAGTCGTCGGCCAAGTCGAGCGTTCCGTTCATTGACTCAATGGGCGTGTTCCAATGGGCATTGAATACGGCACCTTCGTCAAGACCTGGACCCTCGAAACGTACGGCAAAGATGATTTCCGGTTGAGTTTCACCGGCAGGGGTGAAAAGGGCGGTATAGTCGGGAGCCAACGAATAGCCTAGCTTCATCACTTCCTGATAGGCACCGATTGCCTCGTCCCACATCTTATTGTAGAGAGCCAGACGCCCCAAGATGGCATAGCCGGCGCCACGAGTGAGGCGTCCGCGCTCGGCCGTAACGGGCAGGTTAGGTACAGCAGCCTTTAAGTTTTGAATCTCTGCTGTGACGATTTCTGCACGCGGTGTGGCTGGTTTCTCAGCATTGTCAATGGTTAGCGGCTCCGTCAGATAGGGTACGTCGTTGTAGGTCATCGTCAGATGAATGTACATCAGGGCACGTAGCGTCATGGCTTCTGCCTTGTATTGTTCAATCTTTGTCTCAGACATGGGAACGCGATCAATGTTTGCTATGAGGCTGTTGCAACGTTTCACGACCTCGTAGAGGGCATCCCAGAACGAGCCTACAGCCCATGAGCTGGCACTATGGGTGCCGTTGGCGATGTCATAGCCTTCCACCCAACCGCTCCAGTTGAAGTGGCCGCCGTTGTCAGTCATACAGTCCATGTTGAGTTGTCCAAGGTCCCACGGACCACCGCCATAGATTTGGTTGCTCTGCAGACCGTCATAACATGCAACCATGGCCATCGTGGCATCGTCCTCGGTCTGCCAGAATGTTTCCGTCGAAGACTCGGTGAGAGAGTTCTTGTCAAGGAAACTGTCGCTGCAGGAGGTTGTAAGGATAAGCCCTGCTGCCAGCATTGATGCGATATATAAATGATGTAGTTTCATAATTCAACGCGTTTTTAGAATTTAACAATGACACCGAATGAGTAGGCACGCACATTGGGATGTGCATCGCTTCGCATGTCAGAACTGAATTTTTCAGGATCGTAGTTGTAGACGGAGCAGAAGGTAAGCAGGTTGGTACCAGCTAAATAAAGACGTACACTCTGCACTCCCCACTGTTGCAGGAGATGATTCTTCTTGAACGTATAGCCCAACTCCAAGCTCTTCAGGCGCAAATAGTCACCCTTGTTGAGCCAGAACGATGAATATGCGTTGTTGAATTCGTTGCCTAGACGTGGCATCTCGCCATTCACGTTCTCTGCCGAATAGCGGTTGAGCCAGCGTGTGGTCTTGTTTCCACCGTTGGAGAGAGTCGTCGTTTCCCAATTGAAGCGGTTGAGTCCTGCAATGCCCTGCCAGAACATCGACAGGTCAAAATTCTTCCAGCTGGCACCCAGCGAGATGGAATACTGCAGTTTCGGGAACGGGTTGCCCAACACTTGGCGATCATCGTCATTGATGTTTCCGTCGTCGTTTAGGTCCTCATACATGATGTCACCCAGTGATGGGGCCTGACCGTTCTGCATGATTTGCTTGCCTTCGGAATTGGTGCGCTGCAAATCTGCCTCGGTGCGATAAAGTCCTAAAGCCTTCAGGCCGTAGTACGAGCCGATAGCTTCGCCTTCGCGATTGATGGTGTTGCCAGAGATGCTCTCCTGACCGTTCAGGTCGACAATCTCGTTGTGTACGCTTGCCAGCATGAAGCCTGCATTCCAGTTCCAGTCGCCTGCATGGTCGTAGTAGTTCACTGACCATTCCCAACCAGTGTTCTTCACCTTACCTGCATTCTGATAGGGTGCGCCTAGCGAGCCGAGGAAAATGCCTGGCATGGGCAGCTGTAGAAGGATGTCGTTTGTTACCTTGTTATACCAGTCGAATGTGGTACTCAGGCGGCCTTTGAAGAAGCTGGCGTCGAAGCCGAAGTCGGTTATGGTTGTCGTTTCCCATTTGATGTTTTCGTTGGCAATGCCTGTGGCACGCATGCCGATGTACTTCTTGTCGCCGAAGTAGTAGCTGCCTTGTGCGGCCAGAGTTTCCGAGAATGTGTAGTTACCAATTTCCTGATTACCCAACTTACCCCAGCTGCCACGCAGTTTCAACGAACTAAGCCAATCGATGTTTTGCATAAAGGATTCGTTGGAAATAATCCATGCTGCCGAGAACGAGGGGAATGTAGCATAACGATTGGTCTTGGGCAGGCGCGACGAACCATCGTGACGGATGTTGAACTCAGCCAGATACCGGTCGGCATAGTTATAGTTAATGCGTCCGAAGAACGATTGCAGAGCATCCTCCTCAGCATAGCCACTGGCTGATGGATTCTGTGTGCCACCGTTCAATTCGAAGATGTTATCGGTGGGGAATCCTTGTTTCGAGCTGTTGTTCACGTCGTAACGGTTTTCCTGAATGGAGTGACCCAGCAGCACGCCCAGATTGTGTTTGCCCCACGTTTCATTGTAGGTCAGGATGTTTTCATTGATCCAACCCGTTTGGAACCAGTCATAGTCTGTCAGCGAGTTCTGTGTCTCAGCAGGAGCAATGATGTCGCCCTCGGCATTATAGCGGGGCTCTTCGCGGCGGTCGAATGTGCTGATGCGGTTGGTGTAGAGTTTGTAAGCCAAACTTGTGCGGAACTGCAGGCCTTTCACCAGGTCCACCTCACCGAACACCTTACCGTCGAAGCGGTAGTGGTCGTTGTCGCGCAGGTCGTTGTAGATTTCCTGCACTGGATTCTTGAAGATTGATTGCGAAATAGCATCGTTCCCATCGGTGTAAGCCCAATGTCCATTGGAGAACTTCACGGGAACTGTTGGGCGCGTGAACCACGACAAATAGCGCACATAACCTCCGTCGCCCACCGGTAACGGCTCATAGACGCTCTGCTTCGAACCAGCGAGGTTCATACCCAACTTCACACGCCCCAGTTTAGCGTCAATGTTCGAGCGGAAGTTGTAGCGTTTGTTGCGGGTGTTCTTCATCAAGCCATTCTGGTCCTGATACTGCACCGAGAACATATAGTGCATAGCTTTCGAACCTCCCTGCACGCTCAAGTGATGTTGCTGCATGAAAGCAGTACGGAACATCTCTTTGGCCCAGTCGGTGTTGGCAAAATGGTCGGGATCACTGCCGTTTTTCAACTTTTCGAGCATCTCATCCGTGTAGGAACCACGTGAGGCCTGAGCCTCATTGAAAATCAGCGCCCAATTGTAGCCATCGACATAGTCAGGCAGCACCGTTGGCTCCTGCAGAGCTACAGAGCCCGAATAGGTCACCTGCGGACGCATCTCCGCTCCACGTTTTGTCGTGACAAGGATAACGCCATTGGCGGCACGTACACCATAAATGGCGGCCGAGGCAGCATCTTTCAGTACGGAAACGCTCTGGATATCTTCTGCAGGCAGACCTGAGAGTTGATTGATATTGCTCTCTATGCCATCGATGAGCACCATCGGGTTGTTTTTAGAAGAACCTCCCAGTGTGCCGATACCACGTACGCGTACCTCAGGGTCGTCGTGACCAGCTTGAGCACCATTCATCTGCAACACGACACCTGGCAGGCGGCCCTGTAGCAGGTTCGACGTGTTGGCAACAGGCAGATTGCTGACTTCGCGGAAGTCTACCGATGCAACCGAACCAGTCAGGTTAGCCTTCTTCGTTGTTCCATAGCCAATGACCACGACCTCGTCGAGTGACTCCATGTCCTCATCGAGCGTGATGCTAAGGGTTTCGCCAGCGCGGAAACTCACTTCCTTCGTGCCAAATCCCACATACGAGATGTTTAGTTTGCCAGTGTTGACACCTTCTAGGGTGAACTCACCATCGAGATTGGTCACGGTACCACGGTCGGTGCCCATTACCTTGACGGCTGCGCCGATAATAGGTTCGCCATTGTGGTCGACCACTTTTCCCTTGACAATTCCATTCTGCTGAACAGCCTGCGTGCTCAGGATATCCGCATTTGTAGATAGCGGACTTCCAATGAGAAAGGCTGACAACAAAAGCGCGGACAATACTACATGCTTGCACGCATGTGTCGTCACAAAGCTTCTTACTGAGTCTTTTTTCATAAAAAATACACTTTTGTTAGTTAATAAAATGAGGTTATTGGTTTCGATTGATAAACAACCAGCCTATTTGACCACTTTCTTGCCGCCTACAATGTAGATGCCATGGGACAGACCCTCGAGTGAGGTCGTACTTCGACGTACCATGCGGCCGTTAAGATCATAGATATGAATTTCTCCCTTGTCCTTTTCTTCAATTGCCATATCATCGATGCCTGTTGGCAGGTCGTTGTTGTTAGCCTCGCCATAGACATTGGTCTTGTAGAACTTCACACGGTACGGCCACTGCTCCTCGACATTGTCTATCCAGCCTGTGAAATTGTGGGTCCAGTAGGTGGTGGGTGCTCCACTGACGACGAACCAGACGTGGCTGCAATTGGCAGGGCAATCGAAAGCAATGGTGTGGTTGGCGTCGTTGTAGGTGGCGCGTGTGAGGTCGCCGTAGACGCGTGAACCATCGTTCTTGAAGGCTACGAAGCCGATGCGCCATCCAGCACGCGTAGTGTTCTTGGCTGTGTAGCCGTCAGCCCCAGCCTTGCCCTCGAACTCGACATAGAGGGTTGTAGCTTTGGAGGGAGCGTTGATGCGGATGGCATTATTGCCATAGTTTTCGATGCAATCCTTTTTCTCGGGCCACCAGTAGTCATCTGCATCCTTGGTGAGCGCTGTCTGGCTGCGCCAACTGGCTTTGCCTGCTGCGACAGAGCGAATTGGATCGAGGTCGAAAGTGGTCATTCGTGCTCCCCATTCCCACAACTCGTCGCCGAGTTGGCTGACCTTTTGGCTGGCAGTTCCAGTCATGCGTGTTCGCATATAAGTCTCGAAGGGATCTTCGGGATCTCGGCAATCGTTCCAAAGTCGGCCTACGGCGTCCCATCCATGCTTATGTACGAACCAGTCTTGAATGAAGAAGTTTTCGTAGCGTAGATAGCCTGCCAGAGGATGGCGATGCATGCCGTTGAGAGAGTTCCAAAGCCATTCGTTGTCGTTGAGTAACTTATTGGGGTAATAGCAATAGGCCATCCATTGTGCACACATTTCCCAAAAGGGGTTTACCGTAGATTCATGCCAATTGTACATCCAACCGTTCCAATCGTTATTGTCACAGTGTACTTGGTATTGGAAGCAGTGTCCGATTTCGTGGGCCACGGTCTGTCCACCACGCGAGGTGTAGGCCCATCGGGAGAGGGAGAGCATGCCAATTTGGTTGTCGATGCCACTGCCTTCGGCTTTCCATTCAGTTGTGGCGAACAGACGGATGATCATTTTGTAGGTGTCGCTCTTGGACTTGCCTTGGTTGATGGTAATGAAACCGAGTTTGTCGGCATACATCTCGAAGATCTTGTCGGCCGTTTCGAGAATGCCAGCCACGGGTTCGGGTGCCTTAGCACCGTATCCTTTCTCCCAAAATAGTACCCAGTGTTTCGACTGCATGGAGCGTTGGTATGACCACTGGTTGTCGTCGTCCTGCAACTTGGCATCGCTGCCACAAGCACTACCGCTGCAGTAGATTTTCTTGTCTACTGCTTTGATGCGGTTGTTCAAGGTGGTGGTGGCAGCTTTGAGTTCATCGTTGCTTAAGGTGTAGTCCTTGACCTGTGTCTTGGCGGTAGCTACGGCCTCATTGAGTTGGTTCCAAGCGGTTGCTTTATGTGGCATGTCCTTCCACCATGTCAGCACTTTGGTGGCGTAGGTGATTCGCTCTTGGAGTGCCGTGTAGCGTGCCATCGATTCTTCTGCAACAGCCATAGCGGCTACCAGTGCGCTGTAAGCTTCGTTCAGCGCATTCTCGTTGTAGATAGTGTTGCCGTCGTCGTCCTTGCCTATTCCCTGCAGTGCATTCTTAGCAGTCTCGATGGCTTGATTTAGACCATCGGCAGCAACTTGTTGCATTCCTTTTGAAGCATAAGCCTCAGCCTGAATCACAAGGGCCTGCAGTTCCTTGGCTATGTCTGACGAACCAATTTCTCCAATGTATTGTAGCTTGAAGTTGTCCACACAGAGATAATTGCCAGTGGGGCTCTGTGCCATCACGCCGATTTCCACCTCATCATTCTCGTCTACGACGGAGAAAGTGACATCATAAGTATCAATGTTGGTGATGAGCATCCTCGAATGACTGGCATAGAGGTAGGCTCCCTTTTGCGAAGAACCTGTGTTGACGACACTACCTTGACCGGATTGTTGGATATGCAGGGCGTTTGCCAATAGGCGATAGTTGCCTTTCGGCAGACCTTTCAGTACTTGTGAAATGGAAACGTCTGGGATTTTGCTTCCGCGACTGACCCATGCTTCCATATAGTAGGTTCCGTCTTTCTTTGTGAAATAGCTGTTGCTTTGCAGACTCATGCCTTGGAAAGTCCATCCCGCCGTTCCATCAACTTCGAACGATGGGTTGTTGATGTAGCGGTCGGTGCAGTCGAAGGGTGCACTCGCTGAGGCATTCAACCATCTGTATACTTCAATGGCCTCTTTTAGATCCTTGTCGGCAGCCAGCACTTCGGACAGCGGTGTAGCACTATCGCTATAGGCTGTCTGAGCACGATCGATGGCTGCTTTAAGATCGGCAGCACCCCGTCCGCTGCCATCGGCATAGAGAGCATTGGCTGTTTCGAGCGTCTTGCCGAGTTCTGCCTTGCTCTCGTCCATGCTCTTGACCAGTATCTGAACGTAGTCAATCAGAAGGTTGGCAGAGCTGCCTGACCCTGTGTTCTCGGCCGATTTGTAGCCAATCTGGATCTTGCCTTTCGTTTCTTCGGTCAGCGTGAAGGAAATTTGGTCTGGCGTCCACGTCTTTGATGGATAGCTGCTGAGCGTAGAGACGATGGTCTCGCCGCTTTGTGGGATCCATGCCAACAGCGAGTGTCCTTTGGTGGCACTCTTGCCGTTGTAGGTGGGTGCCGTAATGGTGTAGGCACCGGCGGGCAGGGTGACGGTCTGACTGTAGGTCATTTCCACACCCCATCCCGTAGAGAGTGCCAACGCACCTCCTTTGCTGCCCTGATAGCCTTGGGCGGGTACTTCACCACCGTTGAAGGTGCCGGCAAAGCCATATTCGTAGATACCAGCGATGGTGTAATCGACAGTAAAGCCTGCCGTCCATCCCGTGATGGTCTTGATTTCCTGTTTCACTTCGGTGGTTTCACCGGCAGCATGATGAAAACCGCTGTCGAAACCATAGTTCTTCAGGTAATGGGCTGTGACGTCGGTCTGTGCCGAAACTGTCAATGCAGCTCCGAAGAGCAAGAACAAGAATGTTTTTTTCATTTACTATAGTTGTTTAATCAATAATGAGCGTTATTATCATTTATTTTCACAGATTGTCGTTTCGACAGACAAAGATTGACATTGAGTTTTTATCGCTCTTTATTTGGGTGTAGCCGTGAGGGTGAAACCGAAGTGATGGGGCACGTTGCCATCAATGGTATATTGCGGCAGTGTACGCTTGCCCCATGTGTCAGTCCCTCCCACGCCATGGATGTTCAGATTGATGTTCACGCAGACAAGATTGCCACGAGGCACTTCATAGGGGTGAAGCGGTCCAAGATCCTCGTCGCCATAGTCCCAGACGCTTATACAGAGAGGCTGTTTGCCGTCAATGCGGATGGTTGTCGAGGGCGACGACAGGCTGAGCCAACGTATGTCGCAACGATTGGCGTTGTCCTGTGGATGGATGTATTCTGTCTCGAAGTTGCTGAGCGACATCTGATAGCGCCCGAGCATGGCACCATGCTTGCGGTCGGGGTAATTCTCCCAAGGACCGCGACCGTAGAAGTCAATCTGCGTGAACTCTGATGGCAGGCGCATTTGCATTCCGAAGCAAGGCATCAGTGGCAGACTGTCGACAGGTTGCGTAGGCTGGTAGTCGGCGTAGACTTGAATGTGTCCTTCGGGTGTGAAATGGTACGTTAAGGTGTAGTCAACACCGATAGGGAACTTCATAGGACAGGTTACTACCACGCCTGAATCTGACGGTTCTACGCAGATGTCACCTACTTGTCGCTTTGCAGTCGCTTCTTTCCAAACTGCTGTACGCTGTGCAAAATTGGCTGCGGCTTGGTTGTCATTTTCCGGTTTCCAGAAAGAAGGCACAAGGGGTGCTTTGAGCAACTCGTTTCCTTCCTTCATCCAACTGACGAGTGCACCAGTGTGGTCGATGACAGCAGCCCCATGGGCACCATTGACGACAATGCCGTTAGTGGTGCGACGGACTGAGGCCTTCGTGCTCTCGGCAGAACCAGAATAATCTGTGGTGCGTGATACTTTGTCATAATCATAGTCGTGCAGAATGAACTGTTCATGAGCGACGGCGTAGCCTGCTTCTGCCCAGAGTGTGGCTTGGCGCAGACGTGCGTAGACGTTAACAGCTACCTCGCCTTCATATACTGGGCACGATGGCAATAGCAGGCTGTCGTCCTTGAGTTGTAGCGAACCTTCTTTGGCAACTTCTCCATTGATGAGTAGTGTGTAAGTGTAATCGTATTCGCCCAGTGAGGTGAAGAGGTCGCGATTGATGACGTGTATAGCATCAAGGGAACGGGGCGCATGTGGCGCCTCAGTCGCAACAAACTGCAGAGGCTGATAGACATGCTGCACTTCATAGTATTGTGGATGAGGCGTGCGGTCGGGAGCCACGATTCCATTGATGAGAAAATGCCCATCGTTGGGTGCGTCACCGAAGTCACCGCCATAAGCCCAGAATTCGTCGGACTGTAGCGATAGCGACCTCGAGTATCGCAGCTGCGAACCGTCAATGGGTTTGGCTATGCCTTGATCCACCCAGTCCCAGATGGCAGCGCCACAGATGCTTGAGTCGGCATAAATGATGTCCCAATATTCCTGCAAATTGCCAGTAGAGTTGCCCATGCTGTGGGCGTATTCGCGCATCATGAACGGGCGGTCGCTGACATTCCGTGCCACGCTTCGCATCTCTTCGGGGTAAAGATAGCTGTCGTCGTAGATGGCTGAATAGCGGCGGTCGCTGTCGTAAAAGGGTGGTCGTGTGGTATCAAGTGAACGAATGGTGTCGTACATAGCTTTGGCATTGTGCCCGCTGCAAGCCTCGTTGCCCAGGCTCCAGAGGATGATGCTTGGATGGTTGCGGTCGCGCAGCACCAGCGAGGCAGCCCTGTCCACGTGAGCCTTTTGCCATGCCAGGTCGTCACCCAACAGAGTGTTTCCGATGCCGTAGCCATGGCTTTCGTTGAAAGCTTCGTCCATGACATAGAGACCATAGCGGTCGCAGAGTTCGTAGAGTAGCGGTGTGTTGGGATAAACTGATGTACGCAGGAAGTTGATGTTGCACTGTTTCATCAGCCGGATGTCGAGTTCGTGAGTTGCATCATCGACATAGCGTCCTGTGCGCGGATGGTGTTCGTGGCGATTGACACCCCTGAGTTTCACGTTCTTACCGTTTATTTTGAACACCTCGCCCACAATTTCTACCTTCTTCACACCGAGATGGTTGTCGAAGTGCTCTACGACGTTGCCTTTACGGTCGCGCAACTCAATGGCAATGGGGTAGAGGTTAGGTTTCTCGGACGACCAGAGGCGTGGCGACTGCAATTGACAGTTGAGCTGCACATGGGTGGTATCGCCGGAAGCCAATTGTTTCAGCTTGCCCACGGCCTCCTTTCCGTCGAGCAGGAATGCCACGGTAATATCTTTGGCAGCCTTATGGGCGGTGTTACAAATTTCTATGTCGGCTGTCACCACGGCCTGGCTGTAGTCGGGACTCAGTTCTGTGGTTAGGCAATAGTCGCTGATGTGGTTTTTCGGCCGTACCCATAACTGCACACTGCGGAAGATGCCGCTCAGTCGCCACATATCGATGTCCTCAAGATAAGAGCCGTCGCACCAGCGGTAGACCTCCACGGCCAGGCGGTTTTCGCCTTCGTGCATGAAACGTGTCACGTTGAACTCTGCAGGCGAAGTGGGATTCTGGCTATAGCCCACCCGCTGCCCATTAACCCAGACGTACATGGCCGACTTCACACCGCCGAAGTGCAGGATGAGATTCTTATCAAGCATCTCGCGAGAAACAGTGACGAAGGTGACGTACGATCCCACAGGGTTGCGATGGCCATAAGCATACCACTCGAACGGAGGCTCGCTCGTCACACTAGGTGCGTTCTTCTGAAAGGGGTACGTAGAATTAGTGTAGATAGGCAGGCCATAATTTTGCATCTGCCAATTGCCTGGAACGGTAATGAAGTCCCATTGGCTGACGTCGTAGTCGGTACGCCAAAACTCCTTAGGCCGCCGCTCTGGGCATGGCGACCAGTGGAAGCGCCACTGACCGTCGAGCGACACAATTTCCTGGCATTGCTTCTCGAGCGAAGGCAGCTGCAACGTGGCATGGTAAGGCAGTTTGTTGATGCCTACCACTTGCGGATTTTCCCAATCGTGTGGTTGGGCCGGCAAATCCAGCGCAAAGGCTGTGACAACGGCAACTATTAAGAGTCTCATACTTTTGTGTATTATTGTCAATTTGCTTTAAGAATCATTTTGGACAAAGCCCTTGGGGCTATAGGAATAGCCCCTTGGGCGCCCAGCTAACCTAACTACTACTAACAAAACTCGTTTGGAAAAGCGGAATGTTTACTATAGTTTTTTGAATATTGTTCATTATTGGTTGGAAGTTGTTTTTTTGAAAAACTCCGTGATGGCATCCTTTCTCACGGCCTTCATTACAGCTGCTCCATCACCCACTGTCACGTCTTCAAAAAGGAAAGACAGAGATTCAGAAGAACCATTTTGAGAGTTCATAATCGATTCATAGTATGCAGAATAATCATGTGAGTGGCTGTCAACAGGCATATTTTGGAATGTTCCCAGATAGTAATTCTTCTCAAACAGGTTGTTCGTTGACTTGGTAAGATTGAAAGCCGATGGTTCAGGTGCAAAGAACAGGTTTTCCCTGATAGTAGTACTGTCAGCATAGCCTTCCCATGAGAGGGAAGCAATGGTGGTACGATCGACTTGCGAACCGGGTTTTCTTCCAATGTGCAAAATATTGTGCTCGATAAGCGTATTCTTGCAGGGACCGCCAATGTGAATGGTCGGAGAAAAATATTCATCCGTGTGTGTCTTCTGCTGTCGGACGGCATCATCTATACTCACATTATAGCGTACAATGCTTCCCAAGTTGCCGATGTTGTCGGCGGGATTGCTGTTTCCTGGGTTGCAAATCAGGATAAATCCTCCTTCGTTGTCGTGACTATAATTGTATTGTATGAGAGTGTTGGTGCAATTAAAATCGGAGTCGAACCCCTGGCCATCCCAAGGCGCTTTGTGGTCGGAGACTTCATTGAACTGAATGGTTGTGTTGTCACAACTCCAAGGCCAGATGCCAGCGGCAGCCTCGCCTAGTGGAAGCAGACGGCTGCAACGGCGCATGAGGTTGTATTCGACAAGGGCACTGTCACAGCCGATAGGCACAATTCCATCGCCAGGCACTTCCTCGATGAGATTACGGCGCACGATGGTATGAGTACTCAGGTGCCAGTCGCTGCGACTCCATGGCGCATTCCAGATGATGGCATTACGCTCACATCGGCGAATGGTACAATCTTCAATGGTAAGGCTGTCAAACAAGGAAACAAGGCTGTCCGTCTTCCAGAGGCTCTCTATCAATATGCCTGAGCCGCCGCCCGCTTTTTTCAAGAGACTGCCATTCACGTCGTGAATATCGAGTGCATGGAGGGTAATGCCTCGCGACCATCCATAGTCTTCGCTGACAACCTTCACGCCAGTGCGGTTGGGCATGCGACTGGATCCCGTATTTACCACATCCAAGTCCTGAAGGGTTAGGAAACTAGAATTGGCAATGCAGATGGTGTAGAGCGAATTGTCGGGTGCCGAGAAACATGGCTTGGATCCAGAGCCGTATGCTCCTACTACGATGCGATTGGCAGATGTTCCTTGGGCGCTGACGTTGAGTTGTCCGGTAAAATGGCTACCTCGACGGAAAAGCAGATTGTCGCCTGCTTGAAGACGGAGGCTATTGGCTTTTTCCAGGCTTTTCCATGCCGACTGAGGCGATGTGCCGTCATTTGAGTCATTGCCATGCTCCGAATCAATGTAGTAATTGATTCCTGTTTCAGCCAATTGAGATTGGCAACTGGTCAAACTTATACTAATGAACAGGGTAAAGAATAATATTGCCTTGACGTGTTTCATGTTTATATGTTTTTTATATGATACTTGCCGAAGTTTAATAGAACACTGCAAATGTATATATATAATGAATGTAACGCCCGTTGCAAACGTTCAAAGATGTAGAAAAATCAGCCATGAGCGATTTTTCTACGTATTTTGACCAATTATTCTACATTAAGGGTGGATAGAAAACTGCGAATACCAGTTTCCTCTTTGTGTTTTGAAGGTGATATGGTTGCTCCCCAGCTATCGCATAGGTAGTGAAAAGCAGTGCTATCAAGGATGAAAAGCAATGCTATCGAGGGTAAAAAGCAGTGCTCTGGAAGGG
>Ga0247608_10005723_pt1 | contig 13350 bp, 17 predicted proteins | sample 176DNAGHGlowgp2_FD_193490 | JGI IMG/M metagenome (GOLD analysis project Ga0247608, IMG submission 193490) | Sheep rumen microbial communities from Palmerston North, Manawatu-Wanganui, New Zealand - 1766 DNA GHGlow gp2 | ecosystem: Host-associated > Mammals > Digestive system > Stomach > Rumen ...
ATAAATATGGCATAACTTATGAAAATGATACTATCGATTTCAATGGATTATCCGACTTGTATCAGAATGTAAAAGAAAAAAGCGAAACGACTTTATATCCACTGGATTACGGATCTTATGAGCCGCTTCAGATGTTTGATAATACATATTTCATGGAAAACGATTGCTTTGATTCTGCTGAGTATACTGATTATGTTCAAAAAAACAGACAGATGGATTATTCAAATGATTACAGAGTCAGGCAGTTTTATATTGGTGGAGGAGCAGATCCTGACGTACTGGGAATACAGGTTGTAATAGAGCCAACCTATACGGATATAGTTGAGAATCTGTTTCATACGAGCGATGGATTGTCTGAGCCGGTTTTATATAAGGGATTGCATGGAGAATCATTTATAGAACCTTTTAAGGCTGCTGCAATTTCTGAAAAATCCCAGAATAAAGAACTGGCATGGGATTTCCTGAAATTCACGATTAGTGAAAGGTATTTTGATATAAATGATGTTGGTTCAATTTCAGTAAACAGGAAAAAAGCACGGGAGACTCTTTCCGGAGTAGATGCAGAAATTATAGATAGAATCATTGATGACATTGATCAGGTAGATACCATTCCATATAACAGTGCAGAATGGAGAAACTCAGTAAAACTGCTGTATGATCAGTATTATATTGAAAAGAGCATAGATGCTGATCAGATGGCTAAAATGATGCAGGACAGACTGTTTTTGTATAAGAATGAATAAGAGAAGAAGTTTCATTTTTCCAACGATAATAGGCACAACAATATTTTACTTTATTCCGCTTCTGATGACTTTTGCCTACAGTATGATGAAAAGGAAAACAAAAGAGGTTGGAGTACAGAATTATATTGATCTTTTAAATGATAAGCTGTTTTTGCTTTCGTTTCGTCATACAATGCTTTTTGCAATTGCTTCCATCGTAGTTATTGTGATTCTGGGATTAGTCTGTGCAAGCGCAATGGTCGAAATGAGCGGAGTAAAGCAGATCGTAATCTTTATTGTTATCACGCAGACAGCTGTAATGCCCTCCGGTCTGGCATCATATTTATGGAAAATACTATTTTCAAACAGCGGATTCATAAACCGATGTCTGGTAGCTTCTGGTCTGCAGGTTGTGGATTTTAATACCGGAATTGCTGCATGGATCAGCCTGCTTATTTTATTTGTGTGGAAATACATAGCATACAGTTTTTGCCTGTACGTATTTGCACTAAAGAGAATACCTGTCGAATACCATGAGGTTGCCAGGATGGAAACATCATCATGGTGGCAGATTTTCACGAAAGTAACCTGGCAGTGTCTTAAGCCTGTTACTGTATTGGTAATCCTCATAACAAGCATAAATGTCTATAAGATATATAAAGAGATGTATCTGATATGGGGAGCATATCCGTCCTCTGATATATATATGCTGCAGCATTATTTCAGTAATGAATTCAGGATCATGAATGTTGATAAGATGTGCACCGCAGCGATCTTTATTATCCTTTTGTCACTATTGATAATCTGTGCAACCGCAAAGCTTCTGGAGAAAATCAATGAGAAAGAAAATATTTGATTTCACATTATATCTGATAGTTGCGTTTTCTTTGATACCAATGATACTGCTTGTATTTAATCTGGATTTTTCGGAAGGTTTTGTAGGCTTTGGAAATGCGTTGTTAGTCGGTTTACCATATATCATCAATTCGGTCATCATAATAATACCTATAATGTTGTTTTCTCATTTGGTGTCGCTTCTTGGAGCGTATGAGCTGGCATATGGTAAAAGCAGAAGAAATGTAGCAATACTGATTGTTTTGGCTATTGTAGCATTATTGCCGGGGCAGGTAATGATGATCCCTAATTATCTGATCACAGGGGTGCTGGGAATCAGAGGCGGTTATTTATCGGTTATCCTTCCAGGCATATTTTATCCGGTAAGCGTGGTCATCCTTACGATTCAAATGAGAACCATACCGGGAAATATCTTGGAAGCAGCCAAATTGGATGGGGCTACAGATGGCATAATATTAAGAAGAATTGTTATTCCTAATATTAAATTTGGAATATCGATTGTCGCATTAATACTATTTTCTGAGTATTGGAATCTAGTGGACTTTTCAACGATTTATCTTATGGATGAAAGAAAAAAACCACTGTCATCTCTATTGGGAAAGATGGCTGAGACGGAGCAGAATATATATCTTATAAACTTGCTTATATATATGTTGCCACCTTTATTATTAGGCGTGTTTTGTGCTTACTTTATTTGGGAATACATAGATAAATCCATAAATAAAAAATGGTAAAATATGTGTTAAGTCGAGGATTTTTATGTACGGATAAGTGTCTGTAAATAAGCATGGAAAAATATTTTTTGGGATTGGACGCATAATAATAGGAAGGATAGGGTTAGAGGCTTTTTTAATATAATTGTTGTTTAAATTTACAAAACACCAGATGTCTATATTCTGTTATCATGTAGTTATTGTATAAGAGGCTCATATTATAAGCAGAGTGCGTATTATCCCTATAATACGCACTCTACTTATAACTTTAAAGTCAATTCTACCAATCCTACAATGCCATGGTGTAGGTAAAAATTTTTCAGTTACTATCATCAGTAATCCATCTTATGATAGTGTTTTCTTGAGGCTGCCTCTAAATTTATTATCTCACCGTATTTGCTGTTAATTGTTAAAAAGAAAATCATAAATGTTTATGTATGAATTTTACAATTGCAATTATTACAAGAATTGTAGCTATGATATTAACTATTTGAGTAAATAAAACCATCATTTACCTCTTGTTAATTAATACACAAATGTTGATTTAAAGCTATGTTTTGTCGTCATAAAAGTTGATGCTTTGCTGTGTATTAAAATATAGTGATCTATACTACCATAAACATTAACTTTTAATTTCTTGCCTTTGCTAACAATATTAGCATCATATGATGATTGAGTCCAAGCATTTCCAGTTGTATACCCGGTTAAATATGAATTAACACCAGTACAACCGGTGAACTTTTTACCATTACCAGTGTAAGATGCATCTATATTCATGTAAAGACCAACACTTTTATTAACATTACATGAACCTTGTTTAACACCAGACACGTCAGCCTGTAGCAGGTTAACAGAAGAAATATTTGATACTTTTATAACTGGGTTAAGCTTTTCTAATTTACGTAGCTCAGCCTCTTCTCTCTTAAGGTACTGCTTTGCAGCTTTAATGGATTTAAATCTAAGTGGGGTTACTCCTTTTGGAATTTCACCAATTTTAATTGATTTTGATTTTCCACCAAGCTGCTTAGCAAGTTTCTTCATTTCCCTATCGACTGATTTGTTAACAGTTGAATCTGCTTCTGCACTGATGGGAGTGATTTTATTGGCATCAGTACTCTTGGCAGCATAAACAGGAATTGATGATATAGTCATTATTACGGTAAACAGTATAATTGCAAATTTCTTTTTCATTTTAATATCCTCCTGATCATAAATAATATAAATTTTGATATGTTATTTTTTTGAGTTTCTATTCATTTGGCAACCTCCCTTTCCGTGGATAATTAAAAATTCACCCACCCAATATCGGTAATATTATTAGTAGTCATGCTGTTATTGCCGACCTTTTCTAGTTCAAGATATTTTTCACCCATTAAATAAAGCGTAAGGTGAGTATTAGTAATTTCCATATCAAATTCAATGCTATAATCATCAATTCCGTTTCCCTGAGATATTCGAACGACGTTTGGCGAAGGAATGGAATATGATGCGTCTCCGGCAATAAGATTTGTATTTTCTAGATTTTGATTTATGGATAAGGTTCCATTTGAACTAAATGAAATGACTGAATCATTATTTAGCTTCCATGTTCCAACTATATTTTGGGATTGGCTTCTATTTTGTATAATTCGGTAACCGTTAAAAGTAGCAGCCACGACAACCAAGACTAATAGAATAGTTAAGGATAGTTTAATCAGCGCTGAGGGCGTACGTCTTAAAATTGTTATTGAGTTCATGCGGCATTCCTCCCGTAAATGATATTAGCTAATATGATAGTAATACATACAAATGCACAATGTCAAGCAAATTACATTGAGTCAATAAAAGTTGACAGATAAATAGCAACATGCTACCCTATATAAAAATGTTCCAAAGGAGGAAAATTTCATGAAGAAAGAACTAACAAATTCGAGAAAAGTAAAGGGGGCTGTTTGGAAGAAAATAGCGGGAACAGTTATGATTGTAGGTGTTTTGTTATCTGCAACAAATGCAACTGTTTCTGCTAATTCATATCAGGCATACAGACTGCCGATTAATCAAGGAAACAACTATACCCCGGTTCATGACAAGACAACGCATGCAAAGCACATTACAAACGAGGTTACAGCTATCACAAAGGCAAGCTATGCAAATTTCTGGGCAATCAATTCAAGTAACAAGGCTATTTCAAAAAAGTATAAGCAGGGACCCAAAACAGGTCTTAAGAAACTTGTTTTCACTTCTGATGGTTATGGATATGTAGGCGCTGAAGTAGGAATGGGAATGGAAAATAACAGAGTTAGTACTAAAGTAGCTTTTGTTTCGGGAAATGTAAATTTCAAATAAAATCTGGATGGAGGCGAGCAGGAATTCTGTTCGCCTCCGTCAATTGAGAGGCGATATGTTCAAAGTAGATATATATAACACTACAAGAAGTATTGGATTTAAGATGGTATTTGGGATTTATATGTTATTTAGCATGGCAGGGTTCATTATTTGCGTGAATGGTGATATGGATACACATTATCAGTTTATAAGATCTGCGGATGAAAACTTTATTTTAATGGGGACAGAAACCACTTTTCTATTGAAAGTCTTTACCGTCCTGTTTCCAATAACTTCTTGCATGATTTCATCACAATCATTGTTTAAAGACATTTCTTCAAATAGGACAGTCACGCAGATTCAGAGATGTGGAAATCAAGACTATATCAGAGCAAAAGTTTGTACTACTGTAATCCTTACGTTCTTATGTACAACGGTTCCGCTTCTGATCAATCTAATATTGTGTCATCTTGTTTATCCAGTGGTTGGCTATGATACTGAATGGGGAGAGACAAGCTATAATATTGGCGCCTGGTCATATGAGAGTAGTAGATTCATTGATTTATTACGTTTAGAACATCCAACGTTGTTCAATATGATTCATATTATGATCTTTGGGGTGTTTGCAGTTCTTATTTCAGTTCTCGCACTAGGGATTTTACTGCACGTTAAAGAAAGACTAATGGTAGGTTATCTGTTACCCATTATCATTCTTTTGGTATGTACGATTTTGGATGCATTCCTTATGTCATTTTCAATGGGTGGATGCTTTATGTACAATTATTTGTTACCTAATAGTGATGGAAACGTGCTTGAATTCATACTCCTTGTTAGTGTTTGGGGTGTAATTGACTGGCTAATTATCTGCCATGGAAGGAAATGTTTTGGAAATTAGATCATTGAAAGAAACCTGTGAAATAATATCATATTCTTTGCTTGTATTTATTCTCCGATACATAAGAGCTAATGTTCTTTATCCCAGAGAAGGAGTTACTTATGGAAATTTATGTCAGCTGTATTTTGGTGGTTTGACTGTTGAAGACAGTATAGATATTGTCGCCATTTCAATATATTTTGTATTAATTATGACAACTGTTCTAATGGCTAATAAAAAATCCCTATTTAGCATAATGTCTAATGATTATTTATTTTTATGTAGGGCGGGTAGCAGAAAAAGGTTGTTCCGTATTATTGCTAAGGACGGAATGCTGCGTAGCGGTTTAATTTTAATTCTGAATTATATATCATATTTTGCTGTAGAGAACCAATTACCGTCTATGACTGATTTGTACATGATATATATAGAATTTGTACTGATATATATTATATTTCTGATCAGTCTAACCGCTATTAATTCAACTGGACACAGTGAAGTTTACATCATTGTCTTTGGAATATACTTGATTTTTATAGCCGTGACAGGAGCGATATATGACAAGACGGAATGTTTGCCGGTGTACTGGAGCGGACTGCTTATCCCCTATTTTATTTATAATTATATGCACACATTAAGCTTCAGCTATGCATTTGATGGAAGCATATATAAAAGCAGCTCATATACATTACAAGGATGCAACATTATGATACAACTTTGTGGCGTGACTTTAATGGGATTGGCGATATATTTTATCTGTAAAAAAATTTATTGTTTGAGGAAATGAGAATATGAGAATTATTTTGAGTAATGTAACAAAGAAAAAAAATGAGGATTATATACTTAACAATGTTTCCATAACACTGGAAAGCGGTAAAATTTATGGCTTATTTGGAAGGAATGGCTCGGGAAAGACAATGCTGCTAAAGGCAATGGCAGGATTAATGCCATTTGACTCTGGGACAGTCATTTGTGACGGGAAAGTATTACACAAAGATATGGAAATAATACCAGATCTTGGGATGATAATCGAAAATACAGGTTTTTGGAAATCATATACGGGAAAAGAAAACCTGAAGGTGCTGGCTAGAATCAATAATAGGGTGGACGATTCCAGAATAGATAGGTGTTAAAAATAGTGGGACTTGAGAAAAATGCCAACAAAAGGGTCAGACGTTATTCTCTTGGGATGAGGCAACGTCTTGCAATTGCTCAATCTATTATGGAATATCCTTCTGTTTTATTGCTTGATGAGCCAACTAATGGGCTTGATTCGTCCGGAGTGGATATGTTCAGAAAACTTATGAAAAAATGCAGAGAAGACGGAGATGTAATCCTTATAGTCAGCCATAACATGGAGGATGTTGAAGACATAATTGATGTAAAATTTCAAATAGATTCAGGTGAAATTGTTGAGGGCATAAAATGAGAAGACAGATTATTATAACGATAATAGTTATGTTTATTGCTATTATCGGGTGCATTATTCATGGACAAAAGGTGTTGTCGACTACCTGGGGAGAAAAGAATCCGGATGTTCTTATAAATGCAAATGATAATATGACTATTCAGATTGAAGAGGCTGAGTATAATGTTTTTGCAGATGATAGTATTCAGAAATATTCTGATTTATATGATGTATCCTCAATTATTATTGCTGGAAGAGTTAGTAATAAAAGAATAATGAGTCTCCAATCAACTGATACTCATATTACTGTAGAAAAAATATATAAGGATGACACTAATAATCTTTCAGAAAATAGTGACATTATATTGGTTGAACCATTTAGTATTCATCTTGAAAATACTTATCATAGCGCAGGCTATCAAATGCTAAAGAAGAACGAGGAGTATATCCTTTTTCTAAATCCATTAAAATGTGTTGAAGGATATACCTATGACAAGAAGGAGCGCATTTCTTTTATTCCATCAACTCAATACTTTTCTCGATTTTGTATTTCAAATACGGAGGAAACTGAATTGCTGAATAAAAACAATGAGGAACTTTATCATAGTTTTTATAGTAATGCATTTTTATCAGATGATAAAAATGTGAAGGTATTATATAGCCTGCTTTATAATGACGTGTTAAATAAATTCAGCAAAAACGAATAAGTAGTATTGTATACAATAGAGCAAATGCTATATAATCAATTTGTATTGATTGCATAAACTTATTTATGAGGAGAAGGCCTATGTATTTAACGCAGAGTGAAATGGAGATAATGCAGACATATTGGAAATATAATAAACCAATGTCTTTAAGTGAACTCATAGAGGCAAGTCCGGAAAGGACATGGAAGGACAGATCCGGATTTTCTATAATAAATAATCTTATAAAAAAGGGATTCCTGAAAGAGGAAAGTTATATCCACAGTGGCAAAACCATTGCCAGAACTTTTTCACCGATAATAAGTTGCACTGAATATATGATCAGCCAGTGGGGAGATTACAGTGGAAACATCAAATTTTCGCAGTTGTTTGCAGGCCTTCTTGGCAATAAAAAAATGGAACCTGATGATATCAGGGAATTGGATAAACTTATAGCTAAAAACAAGAAAGATTTGAAGTAGTAATGAGATATATAAGCTGGTGGTCAATTTTAAACGCGATTCTTTTGGGAACCATTCTAGTTCCTGCATTTCATGTGATGATCTGCAAGAAAAAATGCTCTTTTAAGGGAGGAATCCTTTCATATGTTATTTTACTTATGCTTATTTTCTTCAGGGTGTTTATTCCTGTTGATATAGGTCCTGCCATGGTGATTCCATCAAAAAGAATATATACAGTGATCAATAATGCTCTTAATTCATCTATCTGTAGCAGGATAAGTATCGTGGCAGTGATCATTGCGATATGGATGGGAGGAGTTCTGATATCCTGCCTAAAATGGATCAGACAGGTAAGGATTACCAGGGTAAACATCCGTCTTATAAAGGGCATGGCTAGCAGATTTCCTGAGAAATACAGGGATATAGCGTTATCTGCAGGCATTGTTCCGGAAAGAATACTGTTCTCAGAACATATTGATGAAGTAGTTACTGTTGGTGCGTTTGATTATTATGTGCTGCTACCAGCCATGGATTATTCAGAAAATGATATCTGTAATATCCTGCGCCATGAATCAGAACATATTCACCATAAGGATATTCTGATCAAGATGGTCTTACATATTGCAAGCTGTCTGCTATGGTGGAACCCACTGATTGTACTGTTTGAGTATGATTACTCGATGCTTTCTGAATATCGTTGTGATGATAATGCAGTTAAAAACTATTCTGATTCTGAGAAAATCAGTTACGTGGAAACATTGAAAAAGATGGCGGTAATAAAAAACAGCGCTTTTTATGAATGTAATGCGGCAGGTTTTGCGATAGCTTCAAAAAAGACCACCCTTGTATCAAGAGCAGACAGGGTTCTTAGTAATAGTGAATACAGCTCAAAAAGTGAACTTCTCGTGATGGCCGGAATGGTTATGTTTCTTTTTTCATATGCTGTGCAGGTACAGCCATCATATGATGTGGTACCGGTTGACAACGAAATAGAGATCACTCCAGACAATGCGTACATAAGGAATATTGATAATGAGTACATACTATACATTGGTGATGATCCCATAGAGGATGTCGAAGAAAATAAACTGTCAGATAAACCATATATTGGATTGGAGATAAGAAAATGAAAAAACAACTTATAAAATTGTTATGTATTGCCTTTATGGTAATAACCGTTAATTTTACTAACACAGCACTAACCACATGTGCCAAGACAAATGCCACTGCGGATGAAAATCTGATTATTGAGACCAAGCAGGAGGTCAGGGTCTGGCGCTATCGAAAATATAAAGGCAAATACCAGAAAAGATTATGGTCAGAATCGTATGGAGTCTGGCTGTCAGAGTGGGAAGATTGTATAAAGCCTAAAAATAAGAAGATAATGATGATGAATTAATGGATATCGGCAAAGCGCATAAAAATAGCTCAAATATGGTTTCTACAGCGTATGAAGGGCTATAATTTTGGGGATAATAAATCTTGGAGAAATAAACTATGAGAAAAGAAATTAAGCAATTAGCTTGTGCAGCATTAGCTGTAAGCGTAATGGTAACAGGATCTCAAACGGTTTTAGCAAATGAGGGGGATTCTAACTACAGCAAAGAAATGATAGAAGCTTCCATGATTAATAGAGCCGCATCAGCTAAAGTAAAGGGCGGCAAATCCTGGGGAACTATTATAGGAGATAATAATAAGTTAGGCGAAACTGTACGCGTGTATAATTGCAGTGGAAAATCTATAAAAATCAAGGCATATACAGAAAATGGAACTTTAAGAAAAAAAGCTACAATTGCACCGGGGGAGTACGCTAGAGCAGGTTTTTGGATAGCTGATGGGACATACTATTTTAAGGTACAGTTTGTAGATAAAAGTGAAGGTACGATAACCATAAGGATGGAAACAGAATGGCTTTAATTAAAAAAATTTTTGCGTGTATTCTATGCATATTAGTGGCATTGCTTTTTTTAATAATGCCATTTCCACCACTGCTGATTAGAACTGTATTGGTGATAGCAATAATTGTTATTATGATTCTGGTTATTAAGAACAAATAAAGTAATAAAGTTAGACGTGTTATAAAGTAAAAGATAACTTTTACGTACTTTATTTTTTCATAAATGCTTAAAACCATGCAATACCGGTACCATCTACAATAACATAAAGGTCCATGCCATGGCCCACACAGCACAAAAGAAAATGAATTGCTTTTCCCCTAGAAGAGAGGTGACTCTCAAATCAGCAAATGTGCGTACCTTACATAAAAAAGCACATCAAGTACAGCGTAGAATACTCCAAAACCGGCAAAAACACCTACCAGCTCTAGTTTTAATACAAACATATTTAGCATGTACGGGAAGAATCACGTACCGTGTACTCCGAATTGCGTGATGTGTCATGAAGAACTGTCACAGCAGGCACTCCAGAAGACTGCTGTTATTACTCTGGATGAGGATAATCTGATCACATCCTATGAAGAAAAGCCTAAGGAACCTAAAGGAACGCTTGCGGTTCCACCGTTCTATTATTATAGAGCTGAGGATATAAAGCGAATACCAGAGGCGCTTGAAAGCGGCTGCAATGCGGATGCTCCGGGATCTTTTGCTGCGTGGCTAAGCAGGCAGACTCCAATGCATGCATGGAAGATGACCGGAAGAAGACATGATATAGGGGATATGAAATCATATGAGGAAGTAAAGGACAGTTATAATGGGCCTGTATAAATCAGAGTTGCAAAAGTGCCAGGAAGGAGTATGAATGCTTATTTATGCATATGCAGATATACTTGGATATAGGTCAATGATTAAAACAAAAAGCTCTTCCGAGGTATATAATGTCCTAAATGAGGCTGTGTCGGAAATGCACAGAATACTTAGTATATATACCAACTCGAAGTCTGTTACAGAAGCTTACCGAGAGGGGATTTTATATCAACATGATTATGTAAAATTTGATAGCAATAATAAAATGATTGTAGACAAATCAGTCTGGGACTATGCTTCAAATAAAGAGATAAAGCTAAAGTTGTATATCGCTTTTGACACAATAGTTATCTACTGGGATGAATTTGAGATTAGCCCAGAAAATATGATGATATTTCTTCTGGCAATCGACCTATTCTACCTTATATTGTATGACAGAGATATTATGATACGTGGCGCAATAGGAACATCGGATGATTACTATATTGATGAAGTTGGGAACGAAAGATACTTTATTATTGATAATATTGATATTGCCGCTGCTATTGAAAAAAACCAAGATGCCTCAAATATAATCGTATTTGGAAAAAAAATAGAGCAATGTTTTTGGGGAACTCCGGGTAACGGACTGGTAGATGATTATTACGAAAGGTTAGATTATTATCTCAACAGTCAAAAGAGAGCTATTATTGCAAAAAGACATCCTTATTCACCAAGATTGTTTTTTAAAAAAGGCTTTGTTGAAAAGGTACTGAATGGCACAGCCGAGGTTCAGCCCGAGGATATTTTTAATGGGTATAGTACTAATCCGGAAACTCAAAATTTAACCTGTATAACAATTTGTCCTATAAATAATTTGTCCCTTTTTTATTTGGGAGTTGATTTCTATGAAAGGTTATATAAAAAGGTTAAAACTATTTGCTACAATGGATATAGAAATGGTTATAACCATGTTGATGAGCTAAAAATCAACACAGCATGTTTGTTGTTTTCGCGCTTGAAAAGCGATATTTTCAACGCATCTTTTCTATCGACAGTACTTAAGGACGATATAAAGACAGAGCTTCCTATCGGAAATAATAATGTAAATGACATGTGGGCAGAATTAAATAAAAGATTACGAGATTAGTGAACATTGGTACCGTGTACTCCGAACTTCAGAAGAACTAATAAAGAATGCACGAAAGCTTTCTACAGGAATTCATTGGGATGAGTGGAGCATGATTATAAGATAAACAGTAGCCGAGATTAACGTTCAATCTCGGCTACAACTATGGTACACCTAAGAACAGGGAAGGTTATCATGTTAATAGCAAAAAGTGTTTATTCACGTAGATTTCAAAGTAAACTATTCCGGTGCCTTTGCCAATCAAGAAATATCAAAACTGTTTAAATCCCATCATTTTTGATGATTGACTTCTAATGGTGACAGGTATGCGAATTTATTTACATATGGCGGTTACCTATTATTTATTGACGAGAATTTATTGATTGCTATAGGAATCAGTATTATTGTTGAAAAGCCATATACTATCTTAGTTAAGACGGATTCAGCACCAATGTTAATGTTTAACCATATATAAACAGTGCACAAAACAAAAATGATACTCAGATGGCTGACTTTAGCTCTGAAGAGTAAAAACTGTTCTTTCTGTAAGCTTGATTTTCTTCTGGTAATCCAGGCTTTGAACATAAGAAGCAATAATAACTGGGTGTTTCGGCTTATTTGCTTGAAATAGTTAAGAATAATAACGTATAGTAGGAGAATGGCTGTAGGGATGAATATTACACATCTCATAAGAGAAGTCATAACCGCAGTTTTTTGATCAATCTTAGTTACAAACTCTGCCAAATTGGTTTTTAAGGCGTTAATTTCTTTTCGTAGTAAACATTCCTTTTTTTCTAAAGCACCTTTTGAATCCCATGCAATATGGCCTAATATCAAATATATGCTAATTCCCAGATAATACAAGAATAAATATATAAGGAATATCAATAAAAAAATCTCTATTAAAGCTTGCAAATCAGAGCAACTATTTAATTCTTGCACAATAGAGTTTGAAGCTATTACGTTAATGATAACGCTTAGCAACGAAATACGGATCAGGTTTTGGAACTCAGTAGAATTTATGAACCAATAATCAGAGCCATTATTTCCAAAAATAAAAAAACTCAAGTCTCCTGCAAATGATAAGTAGAGAAAAACACCTCCTAATGGAATACCAATAGATATGATGAATTTTGCGCGAGTAATAAGATATAGGAGCAATAGAGTTGAGTTGTAAAACATAATAGTTAAAGCAGGTTGATGGCTTGCAACAACATCTGTAGACTCTTTAGTTATAAATTCTCTAATAAAATGATGCTCAACGCCGTCTGCTTTGCTAGATAAAATGATGATAACTAATTGAAGAAAGATTAAAACTAACCATATACGATTTAAAATACTATATATTTGTATGATGCTCATGATGGATGTCCTTATATAATAAATGCTCATAATTTGGTAATTAATTTTGCTGAATGCTCATAACATAGATATTATACTCTATCTTTTAACTTGTTTCCTATGATATACTGCAAGACATATGTTGAATCACTTTTGAAGGGAAAACAAAGGACAGCGTT
>Ga0247608_10005724_pt1 | contig 13349 bp, 9 predicted proteins | sample 176DNAGHGlowgp2_FD_193490 | JGI IMG/M metagenome (GOLD analysis project Ga0247608, IMG submission 193490) | Sheep rumen microbial communities from Palmerston North, Manawatu-Wanganui, New Zealand - 1766 DNA GHGlow gp2 | ecosystem: Host-associated > Mammals > Digestive system > Stomach > Rumen ...
TTCGGGGCATTACGTGTTCTGGTAAGACCGAAGTATATATGAGTATCATAGCAGATGTCATATCAAGAGGTAAGCAGGCTATAGTACTGATACCCGAGATAGCACTTACATATCAGACGATGATGCGCTTTTACAACAGATTTCCCGGTCGTGTCATCATCATGAACTCCACCCTGTCGGACGGAGAAAAATACGAATGCTACGAAAAGGCACGTAACGGTGAAGCCGATATAGTGATAGGCCCAAGATCCGCGTTGTTTGTACCTTTTAAGAATCTCGGCGTCATAGTGATCGACGAGGAACACGAAAACACCTATAAATCGGAGACCGTTCCGAAATATCACGCGCGTGAAACGGCAATAGAACTGGCACGGGAATCGGGTGCGGCGGTTGTGCTCGGATCGGCAACACCGTCGATAGACGCTTATTATAAAGCGGAGATCGGAGAATACAAGCTTTTTGAACTGAATACAAGACCTACCGGCAACGGGCTTTCAAATGTCACCGTAGTTGACTTAAGAAAGGAACTTCGCGAAGGGAACAGGTCGATCGTTTCCAGGACACTTGCCGAAAAGATGAATGAAAGGCTTGCCCGCGGTGAGCAGATCATGCTCTTTATAAACAGGAGAGGCTTTGCGGGCTTTGTTTCTTGCCGTAACTGCGGTTTTGTAGTAAAATGTCCGCATTGCGATGTATCCTTAAGCCTTCACGGGAACGGAAAGCTCTATTGTCATTATTGCGGATATTCAACCGACAATGTGAAGGTCTGTCCGGAGTGCGGCTCCAAATACATATCGGGATTCAAAGCAGGTACCGAGCAGGTGGAGGAAACGGTACAAAAGATGTTCCCCGCCGCAAGGACACTCAGGATGGATGCCGATACAACACGCACCAAAGACAGTTATGAAAAGATACTTTCAAAATTCCTTGACAGGGAGGCCGATATACTTATCGGCACCCAGATGATCGTCAAGGGACATGATTTTAAGAACGTAACGCTTGTGGGAGTACTGGCAGCCGATATGTCTTTGTTTGAAGCGGATTTTAAAGCTTCCGAGCGGACATTTTCCCTTCTTACTCAGGCTGCGGGAAGAGCGGGCCGGGGAGACGCAGAAGGCGATGTGGTGATACAGACTTATAAGCCCGATCATTACGCCATAATACATGCCTCACACCAGGATTACAAAGGTTTTTACGAAGAAGAGATCGGCTACAGGGAACTCATGAACTATCCGCCCGCAGGACATATGTTAAGCGTTCTTTCAAGCGGCAGGGATGAAGCTAAGACTCATAAACTGGCGGAAATGATGTGTACGGCATTAAGAAAATACTTTGACTCGGTCGTTATCGGACCTGCGCCCGCCACGATATCAAAGATCGCCGATGTTTACAGAGCGGTCTTCTATGTAAAAGACAAAGATTATGATAAACTTGTAGTGATCAAAGATTATCTTGAGGAAAGTCTTGCAAAGATGAAGAAAAGAGATGTTTCGGTATTCTTTGATTTCGATCCTCAGAACATGATATAGAACATACATGAAAATGCCGTGATGCGATACATCCGGCGGGAAACGGAGAAATATGGCTATCAGAAATGTCAGAATAATGGGAGATGAAGTGCTTACCAAAAGATGCAAGGAAGTCACCATCATGACTCCCCGTATCAAGACACTTATCGACGATATGATCGATACGATGTACGAGGCAAACGGTGTGGGACTTGCCGCATGTCAGGTCGGAGTTCTTAAGCGTATCGTGGTTATTGACACTACGGGCGACGAGCTTTACGTACTCATCAATCCTGAGATCGTGGCAACCGACGGTGAACAGGAAGGCTATGAAGGATGCCTTTCGGTGCCCGATAAGTCGGGCTGGGTAAAAAGACCCAACTATGTTAAGGTTAAAGCTCTTGACGAGAACTTAAAACCGTTTGAACTTGAAGGCGAAGGCCTTCTTGCAAGGGCTATCCTTCATGAATGCGAACATCTTGACGGGCATCTTTATGTTGAACATGTAAACGGCGGTGTAAACGGCCTTGTGAATAACGACCAGTTAAGAGAAGAAGAGGACGAGTAATGAATATTGTCTTTATGGGAACACCCGATTTTGCCGCCACGATATTGCGTGCGCTTGCGGAAGCGGGGCACAACATAAAAGCAGTCTATACGCAGCCCGATAAACCGCAGAAGAGATCACCCGAGCTTATAGCGTCTCCGGTCAAGGAGTATGCCCTTACAAAGGGATTTACGGTAAGACAGCCCGACCGGATCAGAAATGCCGATGAGATCGAGGTTCTTAAGTCGTTTGATGCGGATGTGTTTGTGGTTGCGGCCTACGGACAGATTTTGTCACAGGAGATACTTGATATCCCCAAGTTCTGTCCCGTAAACGTTCACGGATCGCTCCTTCCCAAATACCGCGGCGCATCCCCCATACAGCGGGCCATAGCTGACGGCGAGGAAGTGACGGGCGTTACGATCATGCGTATGGACAAAGGCGTTGATACCGGCGACATGATCGCAAAAGTTGCGGTACCCATCACCGACAATGACGATGAAGATACGATGTATGCGCGTCTTGCCGATGAAGGCTCAAAACTGCTAATAGAAGTGCTTAAAACGATCGAGGCCGGTACGGTTTCTTTTACCCCTCAGGATGAGTCAGAAGCCACATACGCTCCGATGATCAAAAAAGAAGACGGACTTATCGATTTTACAAGATCGGCAAGAGAGATCGACTGCAAGGTGAGAGGCTTTAAAAAGTGGCCTACGGCATTCACATATGTCGGCGGTAAGATGTTAAAGATATTTGAGACCAAAGTCGTATCTGACATTCCCGATGCCGATACCGCGGATTTTGAACCCGGATGTTTTGTTATAACGAAAAAGAAGATATACGTCACGACAGGTGACGGTTTTATAGAACTTGTATCCGTGCAGCCCGAGGGCAAAAAACGCATGCCGGGAATGGACTATCAGCGCGGAGCACATATCGAAAACGGTATGAGTATAGGATAAATATGAGTGTTAACATTAGAGAGATCGTATTTGACAGTCTCCTTGAGTGCGAAGAGAGGGGGGCCAAAAGCCACCTTCTTATCAGGGATGTACTTTCCAAATACGATTATCTTGATGAAAGGGACAAAAATTTCATAAAAAGGCTTTTTGAAGGGACTATACAGACAAAGATCACGCTCGATCATTTTCTTGATAAATTTTCAAAAACGCCGATGGCCAAGTGTAAGCCTGCGGTACGAACGATACTCAGAATGGGCGCCTACCAGATCATGTATATGGACAGAGTCCCGGACAGTGCCGCATGCGATGAAGCGGTAAAACTCTGTAAAAAGCGCTCAAGGCAGGAATTTGCGGGATTTGTGAATGCGGTCCTTAAAAAACTGGCCGCCGATAAGGCCCGGATTACCGATTTTGATGATATAGAAGATCCCGTAATGCGGATGTCGGTTAAATATTCCATCCCGGCTCCCATTACGGCAATGTTATACAAAGAAGTGATCGGAAAAGACACGGAAAGGGCAGACAACTTTTTCAAGGCGCTTACATCGGAACGAAATACCGTTGTAAGGATCACATCCGGGGATGTGGAAAACGACATTGTAAAGAAATGGGACGCCGGGATAAAATACGTCAAATCCGCAGTCATCGACCGGGCATATGAGATATCGGGATACGGAAGTGCCGAAGAAATACCGGGATTTACGGAAGGCTTTGTATATATCCAGGATTTAAGTTCCATGATCGCAGTATCCGAAGCTGTAAAGGCATTAAAGACTCCGCCCGCCGGTAAAGATGATATGTGTAACATCCTTGATCTTTGTGCAGCACCCGGCGGCAAGAGCATTTATGCGGTTGAACTGCTTGGCAAAAATGCGCATGTGATCGCCTGTGACGTTTCGGACAATAAGGCGGCTTTGATCGAAGAAAATATTAAACGCCTAAATATTTCGGATATGGAATGCAAGGTCTGCGATGCCACGATACCCAACGAAGACTTTATCGGTCGCTTCGATCTTGTGATAGCCGACGTTCCGTGCTCGGGACTCGGTGTCATCTCCAAAAAGAGCGACATCAAATATAAGATCACCAATGAGGCCATGAAAGATATATGCGACCTGCAGAAAAGGATCGCCGACAATGCCGTAAGATACGTCAAACCCGGCGGAGTCTTAATGTATTCCACCTGCACCGTTCACAAAGCCGAAAACGAAAAAATGGCTTCATATATACTTAAAAATGGCGGGTTTACGCTTGTTTCATCAAAGCAGCTCCTTCCCGACACCGACGGGACCGACGGATTTTATTATGCCGTTTTTGTAAAAGGCAAAGACATAACAGGGGAAAAAGAAGACTGAACCCCGATCGTTTTAAGTGACATGACAAGAGATATCAAATCGTTATACACCGATGAACTGAAGAGCGTTTTTAAAGATATGGGACTTGAGTCTTACAGGGCATCCCAGGTATTTAAGTGGCTTCATGCGGGCAAGGTAACGTCATTTGACGAGATGACCAACCTTTCCGTCAAACTACGCGAAGAACTTTCAAAAGAGTTTGATATAATCGCACTTAAGATCGAACTCATGCAGGAATCCGCTCAGGACGGAACGAGAAAATACCTTTTTAAGCTAAGCGACGAAAATTATGTCGAAAGCGTTCTTTTGCCATATGAGCACGGTAACAGCGTGTGTGTATCGTCTCAGGTGGGATGCAGGATGGGATGTAAGTTTTGTGCATCGACTCTTAACGGACTTACCAGGAATCTGACCGCTTCGGAGATACTCGATCAGATATATGCGATCGAACGTGACACCGGGAAACGTGTATCCAACATAGTGGTGATGGGAACGGGGGAACCTTTGGACAATTACGATAATCTCATCCGGTTCATAAAGCTTGTGTCCGACGAAAACGGTCTTAATATAAGCAAAAGAAACATCACGGTATCATCCTGCGGTATCTGCGAGAATATAAAAAGACTTGCTAACGAAGATCTGCCGATCACCTTTGCGCTGTCGCTTCATGCGGTAACCGATGAAAAGCGGCGGGAGATCATGCCGATAGCCAACAAATATACGATAGCCGAACTTATGGACGCAGTGAGATATTATTTTGATAAAACGGGAAGACGCGTGACTTTCGAGTATTCACTTATAGAAGGAGTCAACGATACCGATGAGGATGCCGCGGGACTGGCTTATCTTGCGGGAGGTGTTCATGCCCACGTAAACCTCATTCCGGTCAATCCGATAAAAGAGCGTGATTACAGGCAGACATCGCGCCGCGGGGTCGAGGCGTTCAAAAATAAACTTGAAAAAAGCCGAATAAATGTTACTATTAGAAGGGAAATGGGTCGGGATATCGACGGCGCATGCGGTCAGCTGCGCAAAAAGGTGATCGACCGGAAAACTTGAAAGGAGCCGGGGTGCTTAAGACATTTTCCATTACGGATATAGGAAAAAAGCGAACAATGAACCAGGATTATGTCTATTCCTCGGAAAAGCCGGTAGGCAACCTGCCGAACCTGTTTATCGTGGCTGACGGAATGGGCGGTCACAACGGAGGCGGATTTGCCTCCAGCTATGCGGTGGAAGTTCTGGTCAAATCCATAGGGAAATCCCGTGAAACGGTAGTCAACAGGATCATTTCGGATGCAATAAGCGAAGCCAACAGAGCCGTACGCAAAAAGGCCGCAGGCGACGCAGAACTGGCCGGAATGGGTACCACCATGGTGGTGGCGACGGTCATTGACGGATGCCTTCACGTAGCAAACATAGGAGATTCGCGTTTATATATAATAAGCGATGAAATACGACAGATCACCACAGATCACTCGTATGTTGAAGAAATGGTCAGGATGGGCGGACTTGACAGAGAAAGCGCCCGCACGCATCCCAAAAAGAACATAATTACGAGAGCCATAGGCGCCTGTGATGATGTTGTGGCCGATTTCTTTACCGTAAAGATGAACGAAGGCGAAATGGTACTTATGTGCTCGGACGGCCTTACAAATATGCTTGATGATGAAGAGATAAGGATGATACTTTCGGGCCAGCGTGATATCGTTGAAAAGGCCGAGGAACTCATCAAGGCGGCAAACAACAACGGCGGAAAAGACAACATCGCGGTAATTCTTATCGATCCCTTCGGAGAATGATAAGATCAAACGATCGGAGATATAAATGATAAAGATTGGAATGATGATAGGCGACAGGTACGAGATACTTGAAAAGATCGGTACCGGCGGCATGTCAGATGTATATAAAGCTAAAGATCATAAACTGAACAGACTTGTGGCGGTCAAAGTGCTGAAACAGGAGTTTTCGGAGAATGCGAATTTCGTATCCAAATTCCGTACCGAAGCACAGGCTGCTGCGGGACTTATGCATCCCAATATCGTAAATGTGTATGATGTCGGTGACGAAAACGGCATCTACTACATCGTTATGGAGCTCGTGGAAGGTATAACTCTCAAGAAATATATTGAGAAAAAAGCCCGTTTATCGGTCAAGGAAGCCATCACGATCGCCATTCAGATCTGTCTCGGTATCGAGGCGGCTCACAACAATCATATCATTCACAGAGATATCAAGCCTCAGAATGTTATCATTTCCAAGGAAGGAAAGGTCAAGGTTACCGACTTTGGTATCGCCAAGGCCGCAACATCAAACACCATTACCAGCAATGTAATGGGGTCTGTTCACTATACTTCTCCCGAGCAGGCAAGAGGCGGTTTTTCTGATGAAAAGAGTGATATCTATTCACTCGGTATAACTTTATTTGAGATGTTAACGGGGCGCGTGCCTTTTAACGGTGACACAACGGTTGCGATCGCGATCAAACAGATACAGGAACCGATGCCTTCACCCCGTGATTTCATATCGGAGATACCTTTAAGCGTTGAACAGATAGTGCTTAAGTGTACCCAGAAATCTCCGGATCGCAGATATCAGTCGATGGCAGAGCTCATTGACGATCTTAGGCGTTCTTTTACCAATCCCGACGATGATTTTGTAAAGATAGTATCGGATGATGAATTCAGCGCCACACGTACCATGACCGATGAGGAAATGGAGATGCTAAAGCGCGCATCAAAGCCGGTGGTTGAAGAGATCACCGGAAATCTTCCTCCCGCAAATCCCGAGGAAGAAGATGAAGACGATGAGTTCGATCCCCGCATGAACCGTATCATGACGATATTGGCCATTGTGGTGGGAGTTTTGATATGTGTGGTCGGAATACTGCTGATCAGTAAAGCGTTGGGAATCATCAAACTCGGTAAAGACAATACATCGATATCTTCCGACTCGACGGAAGTTTCGGTATCCGTTGAACAGGTAGTCATGCCCGCAGTCGTTGACATGGAATATGTCAGGGCCGCAGATATGCTTAAAAAGAAAGGCCTTATTCCCAAGGCAAGATACGAAGAATCGGATACGGTTGCGGAAGGTATAGTAATTTCATCTTCGGTAAGAGACGGACTTAAAGTCGAAGTCGGAACCGAAGTCGTGCTTACCGTAAGTGCGGGTGCCGTGACTGTAGAGGTTCCCGATGTAGTCGGCAAGACCTTAAGCGCCGCCAACAAGGATATAATGGACCGCAACCTCAAGGTTGATATCCAGGAAGAATATAACGATAACGTCCTTGAAGGACATGTAATATCACAGAATCCCGAAGGAAACGGTAAGGCTCCCGAGGGTTCCACCGTAACAATAGTTGTAAGTCTGGGCAGCAAAACGGAACTTATAGAGATGCCGAGCGTTCTCGGAATGCTTACCGATGATGCGGTGGTCACTCTTACCGAAAAAGGTCTTGTTGCCGGAACGGTTACGGAAGTATACAACAATGTTTACGGTGAGGGATATGTATGTTATCAGAGCGTTCCTTACGGAAACGATGTTACCAAGGGAACGGTTGTGGATATTCAGGTCAGCAAAGGTGCCGAACCTGAGGTGGAGACAAAGTACAGTTTTAACGGAAGGATACTTGCTCCTACCGTTACGGAAGATCCCGATTACAAGAGCGGTACGGAAGTCAAGATCACACTTACCAAGAGTGACGGAGCGGTCCTTTTTGAGACCACGACTTCTTCTTTCCCCGTGCCCGTAAATATGACCAATATCACCGGTTCATCCAAGGGACTGATCACCATGACATATACGGTGAAAAAGGAAGTGGCTGCCCCCGAACCCGCAGACGGTACCGAGACAAGCACATCCGCACCCACCGAGATCGAAGAAGAACGCACGATCACCCGCGAGGTTGAGTTTGTTGAGGAAGAAGATTAGTACTGTATGCAGGGGAAGATAATCAAGGGTATTGCAGGTTTTTATTACGTAAATGTTGAAGGGAAGGGCATCTTTGAGTGTAACGCCAAAGGTGCCTTTCGGAAATCTGAGATAAAACCGCTGGTGGGCGACGATTGCGAGATCGACATCATAAACGGGGAAGATATGACCGGAAATGTCGTGGATATTCTCGCAAGAAAGTGCGAGATGATCCGTCCCGCATGCGCAAATGTCGATCAGGCCGTCATCATATTCAGTATCAAAACCCCCGATCCCAATTTTAATCTCTTAGACAGATTCTTAATGTATATGGATCACTGCGGTGTTGACTGCAGCATCATTTTCAACAAGGACGATCTTGCAAACGACGATGAGATCGCTCTTGTGAGAGATACATACAAAGACAGCGGCTATAAACTTTTATTCGTAAGTGTCAGGGAAAACGACGGTATCGATGAAGTACGCGATCTTATAAAGAACAAAACGACGGTTGTTGCCGGTCCCAGCGGTGTCGGAAAGTCATCGCTCATAAATCTTTTGTGTGAAAACGAAGTCATGGAGACGGGACGCATAAGTTACAAGACCGAGCGCGGAAGACACACAACCCGCCACAGTGAACTCATTTATGTGGGAGATTCCACATATATCATGGATACTCCCGGCTTTTCATCGCTTAATGTTTTCGGATATGATACCGATACATTAAAGTTCTCATACAAAGAATTTGAAAAATACGCCGGCAGCTGCAGATTCAGGACCTGTGTTCATGTCAATGAACCCGGATGTAATGTAAAACAGGCGGTGGAAGACGGTGAGATCTCAAAGATCAGATATGAGAATTACATTTCGATCTACAATGAACTTTTAAATACCCGTAAGTGGTAGGATTAGTATATGACCAGGGAAATCAGTACCAAGATCAAAGTTTACAACATTTTTTTCATAATATTCATTTTCTTTTATCATTGTGATGCCAAGTTCTATCTGCCGGGCATTGTTCCGCTTTCTTATATCATCGGTTCACTCGGATTGTCATTTTTCTTTATGATATCGGGCTACTTTATGTTTGCCGGCATGACCGATGAAAACGCTCTTAAGAGAAGTTTAAAACGCCTTAAAACGCTATTGCTTCCATATGTTGTCTGGAATGCGATCTTTCTTATCTATTTTTGCATCAGCAATCCCCCCATGCGTGAAACACCTGTGGGTAAGATCGTTTACAGATTCATATTTCAGCCCTACAATGATGTTTTATGGTATCTTTTCGCTCTTTTCATTTTCTCGATACCGGCTTTTTTGGTGTATAAGATACTTAAAAAGAAAATGCCCGCCGTCATATGTTTATCAATTGTCAGTATCCTGATCGTGGTTTTTTGTGTCATCAATCAGGAATGGATGGTATATAACATACCGATCGGATGGTGGCTTACCAAGATAACGCCTTATATTCCCATGTACTATTTTGGCGGTTTTATAGGACTTCATTACCGTGACGGTCTTAAAGTACCCGTAAAAACATGGATCTGGCCGGTTTTTCTGGTATTATCGATAGGCCTGGTCCTTTTAAAATATAAATTTGATGATGTTGCGATAATATACTGGATCTCGATGTTTACCGGTCCCGTTATACTGTGGTTTGCCCTTCCCGACGCGTTCTTTAAACCAAACCGCTTCGTGGATGTTTTGTGCGAACCGTCCTTTTTGATATACGAATTCCAGCTTATGGCATTCTGGATATGGCAGGGGATATATAAAAACCTTATCGGGTCCGTTAAATGGCGCGAGATAATGGTCTGTGCTTCGGCATATGTATTCATATACATCGTCTTTTATCTGTTAAAGTTCATAGCACCGCATGTACTTGGCATACTTACGGGCTTCAGAAACGGTAAAGATTTTGCAAAGAAAAAGTGAACACGGCGCGTAAAAAGAAAATGCCACATTGCCACAAGGCTTGTTTAACAGGCGGGGAAATGCTAAAATATAAAGGTTAATTCGATCTTTTAAGAAATAAATCGGCTTATGCCGAAAAAATCATAGGGAGTAAGATATGATACAGTCAAGAACTCATAACTGCAATGAATTAAGGATAAGTGACGTCGGCAAAAAGGTCACTCTCGTGGGATGGTACGAAAACATCCGTCGTGTCAGCAAAAATCTCGGTTTCGTGATCTTAAGAGACTTTTACGGAACAACACAGATCGTACCCGAGACCGAAGAGATGATGGAGAAGTTTTTAAGCGTAAACTGCGAATCCACGCTCCTCGTCGAAGGTGAAGTAAGAGAACGTTCCAACAAAAACAACAAGATCGATACCGGTGATATCGAAGTTGTTCCCACAAGAGTCGAAGTGCTCGGAAAGTGCGTTCATGCCGAACTTCCTTTTGAGATAAACCGTTCAAAAGATGCGGATGAGAACACCCGCCTTAAATACAGATATTTAGACCTCAGAAATCCGGATGTCAAAAAGAACATCGTTTTAAGATGCAATGTTGTTTCGGCATTGAGACAGGCCATGACAGAAGAGGGATTTTTGGAGATCACGACTCCGATACTTACCGCTTCGTCACCCGAAGGCGCAAGAGATTTCCTGGTTCCCGCCAGAAAACATCCCGGCAAGTTTTATGCGCTTCCCCAGGCACCCCAGCAGTTTAAACAGCTTCTTATGACCTCCGGTTTTGACCGCTATTTCCAGATCGCTCCCTGCTTCAGAGATGAAGATGCAAGAGGCGACCGTACTCCCGGAGAGTTTTACCAGATGGATATGGAGATGGCGTTTGCCACTCAGGACGATGTGTTGGGCGTACTTGAAAAAGTACTTGTTCCCGTATTTGAAAAATACGGAAAATACGACCGTATCACTCCCGCGCCTTTTAAGAGAATACCTTTCAGAGAGTCGATGGAGAAGTACGGAACCGATAAGCCCGACCTTCGTATAGATCTTGAACTTAAAGACGTCACGGATGTTCTTGGCGGCATAGATTTTGAACCTTTCAAAGAGGGCGCCGTAGAAGCCGTTGTCGTAAGCGGTTTTAACGCCACCAGAAAGCAGATTGATCAGCTCGTTGCTGATGTGGAAGTTCAGACCGCCAAAAAGACCTATTGGTTCAGACTTGACGAAAACGGCGAGATCGTAGGCGGTATAGCAAAATTCGTACAGCCCATCAAGGAAGAAGTTATAGCAAAACTCGGCCTTACGAACGGTTCGTTCGTGGGACTTGCAACCGGCCCCAAAGCGGCCGCATTAAAGACAGCGGGAGTTTTAAGGACAAAACTCGGAACTCTCTGTCCCGAACATATGGACAAAGAACAGTATCAGTTCTGCTGGATAGTTGATTTCCCCATGTATGAGATAGGTGAGGAATCCGGAGAACTTGAATTCTGCCACAATCCTTTCTCAATGCCCGTAGGCGGTCTTGAGATACTTGAAAAGGCGGCAAGAGGTGAAGCGGATCCTCTTGAGATAATGGCAAACCAGTACGACCTTGTCATCAACGGATACGAATCGGCATCGGGTGCAGTAAGAAATCACGATCCCGAGATCATGGTAAAGGCATTCGAACTCGTACGTCTCGGAGAAGATGATGTTAAGGCCAAGTTCCCCGCAATGTACAATGCGTTCACATACGGAGCACCGCCTCACGCAGGTGCCGCTCCCGGAGTCGATCGTATGATAATGCTTCTTACGGGCGAGGAATCGATCCGTGAAGTCATCACGTTCCCCATGAACAAGAATGCGCAGGACGTAATGATGGATTCTCCTTCCGGAGTATCACAGAAGCAGCTTGATGACGTTCACATCGCGATAGTGATGCCTAAGACCGAATCCTGACAGATAACGATGCATAAGATAGGATCCCGGTAAAAAGATAGGAATATTGGGTAATGATAAAATCAGTTCTTGATTATCTTGAATACAGTGCAGGTCTGTATCCTGAAAAGACTGCCGTTACGGATGTTAACGGTAGCTTTTCGTATGCGGATGAGCTTAGACTTTCAAAGAGCATCGGGACATTTCTGTCGGACCGAAAACTTCCGATAAATGCTCCCGTTGTTGTATTGATGGATAAGTGTAAAGAAGCGCTTGTTTCATTCTGGGGCATTACGTATTCGGGCGGTATATATGTACCCCTTGACTGTCATGCTCCCGTTGCCAGACTTAAACTGATAATCGAAGTATGTTCTCCCGCCTATGTCATTACAGATAGCGCCAATCGTGAAAAAGCGCTTGAACTTGTAAGCGCCGAAAAGATCCTTTTATACGATGAGATGGCAAAAACCTCTCCCGATGAAAAGGTACTTTCGGATATTCAGGCCGGACGCATAGATACCGATCCTTTGTATATAATCTTTACCTCCGGTTCCACGGGTGTTCCCAAGGGCGTAGTGATACCCCACAGGGCGGTCATAGATTTTACCGAAGAAGCCAGCGAGGTAATGGAATTTTCGGAGAATGAAAGTTTTGCCAATCAGGCGCCGTTTTATTTTGATGCATCCGTTCCCGATCTTTACTGCACAATCAGAAATGGAGCAACGCTTCATATCATTCCCGCGGCCTGGTTTGTTTTTCCGATCAAAGTACTTGAATATATCAAAGAACATAAGATAAACGCGATCTTCTGGGTTCCGTCTGCTTTGATAGTAGCTGCAAATTTAAAAGCCGTCAGATCTGTTGACGTTACCTGTCTTAAAAAGATCATGTTCTGCGGCGAAGTTATGCCTGTAAAACAGTACAATATGTGGAAGGCTGCCGTTCCGGATGCCAAATACGTCAATTATTACGGACCTTCCGAAACAACTTACGCAAGCACTTATTATGTGATAGACCGTGAGTTTTCAAACGATGAATTTCTTCCGATCGGCCGTGCGGCAATAAATACCGGGATCGTGATATTAAATGACGATGACGGGGAATGTAAAAAGGGTGAGACAGGGGAACTCTGCATAAGAGGTTCGTCACTTGCGCTTGGATATTACAACAATCCCGAAAAGACGCGCGAACAGTTTGTTCAGAATCCGCTTTCTCCGTATTACAGCGATATCA
>Ga0247608_10005725_pt1 | contig 13349 bp, 26 predicted proteins | sample 176DNAGHGlowgp2_FD_193490 | JGI IMG/M metagenome (GOLD analysis project Ga0247608, IMG submission 193490) | Sheep rumen microbial communities from Palmerston North, Manawatu-Wanganui, New Zealand - 1766 DNA GHGlow gp2 | ecosystem: Host-associated > Mammals > Digestive system > Stomach > Rumen ...
CTCTTCTTATTACCAGCCGAGGCGAAGTCGTAAATATCAGTGTAGGAGAGACTATAAGCTTCGCCAAAGAATCCTGAGTTGTCTCCGCTGATGATTTTCTTTGATTGCTCATACAGGCTCTCATTCGTGTACCCCATCAACCATCCATACAAGATGTGATTGTCGTACCGCCTGCAGTTAAACCCGACGAGGTTATACTGTATGAGGTTCTCAATATCAAGCTGCCTAGGGTTAATCATCGAGACAACAGGGTTTTCTTCTATCGGACCGGCTTTCTTATAACAAACCACAAAGAGATTAGGAAAGACCTCGACATCGTAGAATATCAACCCATCAGGTTTTCCTCCTACCATATATTCAAGGTCTTCTGTCTTTGTGTCCGGACCAATATAATTCTTTTCTTCCTCTGAATCGTCATAGTCCGGCTCATCGGATTTGAACTTCATGTCCGCTACGATCTTAAGACACAAATCTCCCTGGTTCGTACTGCTCGCGGCAAAAGCCAGTATGTCGTTTCGCATGTCCGTTACGTCATATGTCAAACCCGAGTTGTACGCGTCTTCGAGAATCTTAAATATAAAATCCACACTCGGCTTTGTGTTCTCGTGGATCTCTTTATTTAAGTTTCGAATGATCATGTTTCTAAGCCCGCGTTCGCTTTTTATGGTGTCATGATTTACCACCTTTTTATCTACTCCTTTCTTTGGCAGCCCGGAGTTTAGCGTCGCTATGGGAATATCATTACAAAGAGTAAGCTTTCTTCTAAGAGAACTCCCGCCGTTGAATTTTTTTATCTCGACGTGGTCTTCGTATATAGAACTTAGCTCCTTTGAATCTCCCTCATAAAAATAATGCAGATGTATCGCTTTACCACTCTTGGATACCTCTGCATAAGTCGCTGGCCATCTGCTGGCTGCCTCTAAATTTTTCTCAAAGTCCTTCTCACCGTCCGTACCAGTTATGTCAAAGTCGATCACAATGAGATTGTTTCCTTCGGGTGGCATAACATAGTGAAGTTTCGAAGTATCAAGATCTTTTAGCTTAGTCTTGACATTAGCCCACTTACGAATCGGTCTTCCTTCTTCCTCACTTGCATACTGAGCGGTCCATTCGCCTGCCACCTCATCGAATATCGAGGGCTGTTCCTTAAACTCTATGGAATATAAAATTGGCTCATCCTTCGCCTCGTCCGAACCATTTTTATCTCCGTCAAAGATCTCACTTTTAAATCCCTGATACAGATTTCTGACCCAGACACCATCCACATGAGCACGGTCTTTGAAATCGTCAAAATAGTTCTTAAGTTCCTCCTTAAATACCATTCGAGAATATGGATAGCTTACATGGGCATCAGCGCAGAAGTTTTTGTACATCTCCCATGCTGATCGAAGTGTAACCACGTTCTCCCGTTTGAAGGCTAAATAGGAATCTTCTACAAAATTATAAAAACTATTTGACGCACCGAGCATATTTTTAGGTACGTATGTGTTATAATAGTCTGGATCAGTCTGGTACACTTTGAGACAGTGACATGCGATCGCTCCGAGTTCAAATTTAATTCCGTCCGTAACCGCTTTGTATTCCGAAGGACTAAGCTTATTACCGGAGGGGGATACGTCTATCAGTCTACGTAGAAGCCCCGATTTAGCATCCGTGATTTTAACCGGTTTGTTGGTACCCATGAATAAAAAGCAGTTGAACCTCGCAGAATATAAACGTGTGAACTTTTCGTTTATTGTCATGGTCTCGTGTGATACCAGACTGTTTAATCTTGTGTTGTCTTCAATCCGACTTAAATCTCCGTCATGCTGGATCGCCACAAGAGGATTGTTCTTAAACGGCTCCAATGCGAACTGGTTATTAGCCGACGCTAAGGACTTTGCATCAAACGCCGCACAATATCCATCAAATAGTTGCTCGATAATGTTTAGAACAGTAGACTTACCCGTTCCAGCTGAGCCGTAGAACACAAGGAATTTCTGAATGTTCTTTGAGTCGCCCGATACGATTGCCCCAATAGCCCATTCGATCTTTCTCCTTTCTTCCGGAGAATATAAAACTGACATAAGTCGGTCGTAATTAGTAATGGGACCCGGAGTCAGAGAGTACGGCAAAGTCTTTGAAGCATAGTCAGTCTTTTTCGTACGGTTCGTTCCGTCTGAAAACACTAAGCTCTCGTCAAGCAGATGAAAAGAATCTCTCATCTGGTGCTGACAATATCTATGCCATTTGTCGATCATCCCTGTTTCCGAGTCCCACATGTGCAGAACCTTAACCGAGTCCATACCTTCACAATGTTCTCTTGCGTATTCGTCGAGTTCTGCGTCTATAAGAGCTAAGGCGTCATCTTCGTCGGTCGACCAGATACCTAACTTCTCTATCCAAATAGCGTAAAAGTCACCGCCTTTGATCATAAGGTCGCTGCTTTTCTTGATAATGAACTTCGGATAGATCTCGGAGTAATCACGCTTCTTTGATCTCATAGCTATCATGAGAAAATCCAAAGCCATAATTACCACCTCTTTTCATCAATATAATTTAAGTACCATTGAAGCTGATACCAAATCTCTACCTCCCGTAAATCCTCAGGGCAGTCTGGAATTGTGACAAGTCCTCCACGCCCGTCTGGATCATATGTTCTGTTTAAAAGTCTCGATACAGCGTGAGCCACAGTCAGAATATCAAAGTTGTCGTCCGTCTGTGACCCGAGCCCAAGACTTACAATCATTGTCCAAAACCACTGACCGGTTCTGTCTCCAACAGCATAGTCGGACATAATGTGTTCCTCGATACGAATTGACAGCGCTATCATCATCTCAAGGACACTGCAGGGACGGTTGTCGAGTTCGAGCTTAATATCCTCTGGCTCGATGTTCTTCTCGTAGCCAAAGCGGTATCTAAGGTCCACCCCGTCGTATGCCCTGTTCTCATCCATGTCCATCAAAAATATAAAATCCTGTGCGTGGAGATACTCGAGCAATCGGCTGTACCGAGTCGTCGAGTTTTCGTCGTACACTTTCGAGCACAGCCAGTTGAAATATCTTTTATTTAGACCTCTCAAAACTCATATCACACCTCCCTTATAACTTCGTAATATGCACCCATCGTATCATTTCGTAAGTAAGCTGATGTCTGGTCGTCGGAGTCCCAAATATCTTCCAAATTGTCAACCCCGAGGAATTCTTCAGGGTCTAAAATCGGGTTACCGTATGTAGTCTCCATAGTCCCGTCATGGAATAACTCAACCGTTACCGTATCGTAATTTAGTATTCCAAATTCGGCTTTCTGGATTACAGATGATCTGGCGGGCTTATAGGTATCGTCTTCTACTGCCTTGTCCTGAGTCTCTCTGTATTTGTCAATGATTGTTTCGTACTTAATTCGTTCTTTTTCTTTCGGCTCTTCTTTTTTCTCAGACTCTTCTACTTCGTCCTCGTCATCTGTCTCAGCTTCCATGGCCTCGAATTCCTTAGCAACAGCTTCTTCTATTTTTCTGTTCGTGTCTTCTTCGATGCGGTATTTCATATACATCGCCCCAAGCCCGAAACCCGCTGCAAACACTGTTACTGTCGTAAACCACTTCATGTTTTGCCTCCTTTCAAAATATAAAAATTAGATCAGATCAATAATCGGTCCATCAACGTTAAAGTCAAGAAGGATGCTTCTCTCGTAACCATTGACGAAGTTTACTGATCCTTCCTTCGTTACATCAAAGATACCAAAATCAATGTAGTTGTCTCCGTTTGGATTCTTTTCGTCATAGATCCATCCTACGATCTGACCGGCTCTGGATCTTGGAAGCCCGAGTGCATCGTAAACATCATTTAAGAATAAGAACTTGTTAATCCTTAATCTATTGTTAAGCTGTGTGAGCTGGATCTGAAGGAACATACGATTATACTCTGCGTCTTTTTCCCAGAACGGAGAAGCTTCGTCAAAGAATCTTGCATACGGTGAGTACTGGTTCTTCTCGTCTACAATATCAATCGTCTTCTTTACGGTCTTTTTCTTACCGTCTTCGTCCGTAACCTTCTCTTTCGTCTCGGCCTTGGCAATGCCATACTGAAGTTCCTTGTCGACCTCGTCACCAAAGCGTTCACGGGTTCTTTCTCTGTATCCTCTGTAACCGGCGTCAAGAGCCGCATAAGCTGCACAAAGACTTGCCTGTCTGGTTTCAAATATCTTTGTACCCTTGAGAATTGCAAGAATTGAGAGCGCGTCAATCGCTACAACTGGTGCGTACTCTTTTACCACGAAGGCGTAATATCTTGCTTTGATCTTTTTCTTCTCCCAGGAAAAATTCGAATCCAGATCTTCAGTGTCCTCAGCGGCTTCGTCTGGCTTAATCGCCTTTTCCTCGGCCTTGACAATCTCGTAAAGATCGTCATCTCTTTCCTTCCTAAGCTCCGGGAGTTTCGCAGTTGCTCTGCATGCTACGACCGTTCCAACAAGAAGTCCTGACACCCCAAGAATAATCATGATCTCAGGACTGTATTTAATCGTCTTTGCTTTTCCTTTTCTGATTGTTGTCTTAACTGGTTCAAATATCTTTAATTTCTTCATTAGTGTTTACTCCTTATCTAAATCTAAGTTTTTACATACCTGGCTAATAGCCTTATTTGTGTCGTTATATACCTGACTAATAGCCTTATTTATGGTTTCATCTGTGTGGATAGTGATTGAATTTAGTGTGTATTGCTGATATCCTTTTTCTTCGACGTTTTCAATCAAGTGGTTAAGATACCAACGAGCTTTGTAAAGATCCTCAAGCCCGTTCTTCCGGTACCACCGCGAAAGATACTTGATTACATTTGCTGTATCAACTGCCTGAATGCCAACAAGATCCTCGCACATCCACTTGATAATATCGATTGTCTCCGGTCCACTACCGTTTTTGTAGTGCAGAGGGTGATTTACCATATCTGCCATAAAATATAAAATCCTCCTAATCTATCGGCATGGCTTTTGGGAGTTTAAGCTTATAAGCGTTGCCCTGCCTTATAATGTTTGCGTTTCTAAGATCTGTCCATCCGTACTTATTCGCCGTATAGTTGCTTGATGAAACCTCAGCCAAGTCGTACAAATCAGCCACGCTTACGACTTTAAATTCCTCGAGAATCTCATACATGCCGTCAAGAACTTCCTTGGCGTCCGTACGATACTCAAAAGTTATGTCGTCGTAGCTGAATATCCCTCTGTCACGGCGTCCGCTGTCCGAATTAGATCCTTTCCTCTCGTAGTAATTACTGTACGAGGTTTTGGAATATCCGCTTCTTACCTTTGGATCACCGCCAACGAGATAAGTAACCGTGTCCAGAATCGAGTTTCTTACCAAAGGACCGATGTAATTATCAAGAATCGTCCTTGGGATCTCAGAAAGATCGTCCGGCAGTAACCACTCTACAAATTTTCTTAAATCACTTTTCTTTCTTACGGACACAGCCCCTTTTTTTGGCTTAGGCTTCGGCTTATTTTTCTTCTTGGCGTCTTTCTTACTTTTATTTGAGTTGGACGCGTAATCAAACATTAAGAACTCCTTTCGAAAAATATAAAAAGAGAGACCCTGCGAATCTCTCGCAAGATCTCTCCCGTGTTTAAACGACACTTATTTCAGGTTTGTTTACTCCTCGTCGTCCACCTCCTCGGCTTCAACATCAATTACAGTTTCGTCCTTTCTTCTCTTCCGTCTCTTAGGTTTCTCCTCTTCGTCATCCTCGTCATGTGCGATCAGTCCCGCAACTTTCGGTTTGACCACTGCATCGGCCACCATGCCTAATGCAAATGCTCCTGCGCCTACGATTGCGACTGTCTTCCAATCGAGTCCTGTAGTTGAGATTCCTTCAACGATTTCGTCTGTAACGTTGTTCATGATGTTTTCTTCCATGTTGGTCTCCTTTCGAATAAAACCAAAATATAATTAATCGTTTGCATAATAGCCTCTGCAAATTTTACGAATCATTAAAACATGCTTCGGCTATAGTCATATACCGGCTCGACCAGAAAGTCGATTACAAGGCATGGTCTTCCGTCTTTAGTAAGCTGTGAACTGAACGAAACGTCTATTAAGCCCTGATCAATATGCCAACCGAGCAAATCTCCGCATTTGACATCGTCAAGACCTATCTCGTAATAGTATTCATTGAGCGAAATATAACACTCGTCCATCATCTGCTTATTAAGATTGTTAATTGCCCGTCTGATCGTCTCCTGATCTGAGTAAAAAAGTCTTTTTGTCCATGGATCATAGCAAAGAGTATTACCGCCTATGGATATAACATTCTCGATCTTCGCCGGTACCTGATCTCTTGCAACGGCGTCTCTAATCTCCTGCTCCTTTTTCTCACCGAGAATTTCACGAGCGTTCTTCTGATAGAGCATATGAGCCGTCTCAAGCCCCGAATAAGCTGTTGCGAATGCGATCACACGATTATTCATCATTCTGTGCGACTGGATGATAAGACCCATACCTACTGCTTCGGTTGTAAGCGGGAAAATATATCTTTTCCACGTAGCCTTGACGATTTCTTTCTTTGTTACCGGCTCAGGATCTTTTTCTTTCTTTTTCTCCTCCTTAAGATCCTCAATATCATCAAGAGCTTTTGGTGTCTCGTATACAGCCAGCACAGCCCCAATGACCATTGATGCAATACCAAGCCCTAAAACAATCGTCGGACCGTTCTTTGCTAAAGACTGTTTTACTTTTCCGAACTTTTTCATGCCTCCTCCTTTCAAAATATAAAAAGAAAAGAGAGTCTACCGGTTAGTAGACCCTCCGAATCTTAAGAAGACTTCTCATTCGAAAGTCTCTTAATTGCTGCTTCGACCTGCTTTGTAATCTTACGGTCTAATTCGATCGCTTCGAAGTGGGCTTCGAGTATCCCAGCTCCTGCATTGATCAAAGCTCCCGTAAGTTTTAATACAACAAGTCCTGTCTGTTTATTAAGACCTATCTTCATGATAATCCTCCTTTCATTAAAGCGGTTGCTAATTTTGCGATGTCGTCTTTTGTGATGTCAATCGACCCTGCTAAGGACAGAATGATTGAATTATCCTTGTCTGTTACCACAAGGGACGAAAGATCCACATTGACATCGATTCCAAGTTTTTTACGTACGAACCCGCTTACAATCGTTGACACAAGACCACTTGCAAACGGGGATTTAAGATCTATTAAATTCATATGTCACCTCTTTAAAAAATATAAAAATTACTATTCGTTGGTCTCATTCGTATCATCGGTCTCTGGTTTATCGACCTCGATCAATGGTTTTCTTTCCTTCTTCTTGATCTCGGATACCTTGAACGAACCTTCGTCTGTATCCATTACGAAAGCTTCGCCGTGTTCTTCCTTAAACACCTTATTAGTAATACTTTTTCTGCCAGCAGCATAACCCTTGTCGTATCCTTTACGGTAACGATCCTTACGCATATACCACACGGCTGCTACACCAAGGATGATTACGAGCTTTCTGCTTACCAGGATTTTTCCATTGTCATTACTAGTCATCGTTTACTCCTTTCAATGACAAAACTAAAATATAAAAAAGAAAGAGAGGGATTCGCACCCTCGACTCTCAAAACTGAGCGTGTTCCTGTCACACCTTCTTTCCACTATAGAACTTGCAAATTTTGCGAATGTAGAAACGCTGTAGGAGTGATGTAGGAATATCATGCCTAAGTCTTTGCAAATACTTGCTCTAAGCTACTCCTACATGTGCGACAAAGACAAAGAGAACCCGTAGATTCATACGAGTCCTCCGTCTGACCTAATACTTTCTGAACGGCTTAAACAGCTCTTTCCAGAGATACTTATTTGTTGTCGATGTGTACGCTCCGGTTTCCTCGAAGTTCCAACCCTTCTTAAACCACAGAGATCGTACAACAATATCAAATACATTCGATCCGAATCCGATTGCGTGCTTTGCCACAATATCCCACCACTGTCTTCTTGCTTCTTCATCATACTTTTCATGATCGGATACAAGGTTACACAATCGTTCGAAATTTTCTGCTGCTGTCGTGTATTCCTCTGAGGTCGGATCGAGTTCGTTCATTCGTTCGAGTACTCGTTCCGTCTCATCGACAATTAATTCGTAATTCATAAAGACCTCCTTTCGTCTTCCAGATTTATTAGTCATAATAGCAATTGCAAAGTTTGCAAAATATAAAAAGAGAGACCCTGTGAATCCATCACAAGACCTCTCGTCCTTGATTAGAGTACTTTAATTTTTACGGCTGTCTTAATAGCTTTCATACCATACTTCGTTACGATCGGAAGCCCTTTCTTCGCTACAAAGGTGCCTGCTCCAGCCATTAATCCTTTAGTGAAGCTCTTAACGCCTTCATACGAAATCTCTTTAACTTCCTCTGGCGTAACGTTTTCTTTTATTACTGCCATTGTTTCTTTAATTGCCATATTTCGTTCCTCCTTTCACTAAAGGGAGTGTAGAAATTACGGACAAATATAAAAAGAAAAAGAGCTTATTTCTAAGCTCTTACAAATACCTTTCGATAACTTCTTTAAGATCTTCGTTGCTCATCTCAAGACAGATGCTCAAGTCAACCAGAGTCGTATCTTTCTCTGTGCCATTAATATTACAATCTCTAATGGTCATCGCGAGATCAACTCCCAGCTGTTCTTTAACAACCTTCTTTATGATTTTTTCAACGATCATTCTTCCTATATCGTTACCTAAAACGATCTTTGTTAAAATCTTATTCATCTCTTTTCCTCCTAAATATCATCAAAATTTACTATATTCTTTCCATAAAATACCTTGCATTTTTTGCGAATTTTTAGGAGAAAAACAAAGAGAACCCGTAGAATTTTACGAGTTCTCCGCCTGGTTATTTCACGAGACGAGCCATAATTTCGTCGCCATTAGGATACGCTATTATAGTGCTCTTACCATGTTTCTTATGATTCTTTTTTACCTCCTTTCTAAGATTGTTCATAGCGTTTCTATCCCCTTTCTCAACGCCTCCGTGTCTACATACGATAAGCGTGATAAGAAACGAAATCGCTACAAATATCTTTGTCCAGGTCTGATCACTCATACCCATGTTAAGACCGTATAAGCCATAACGTTCTTTTACTGACTTCAACATTTTAGACTCCTTTCACTTTGTTGAAATAGACCTTTCGTAATAGACCCTGTAAACTTTGCTATGGTGACACGAGCTCCATATTAAGATCACCCGGAGCGAATACCATATCAATCACTACGCACTCAAGATCTCCTTCAATCTTTGTAATGTGATGCTCGAAGTCAATCCAGAAAATACCTTCGTGTTCGTCATAAGCGTCCCAGCCCTTGTAGTCCGAACCGTCGTACGCCTCTATACCAAGGAATTCACACCACTCATAGACGCTCACGTAGCCACGAAGAATATAATTCCTGTTTAAGTGGTACTCGGCATCCATAACCGCTGACAGAGTAGACTCGAAATATCTATTAAGATAAGTATCATAGAAGAGCCTCGTGTATTCGTTGGTATCAACCATTCGTACGCTGTTTTCTACAATACTCAGAGCACTAAGATTAACCTCGTTTGCCTTCTCAACCGCAAGAGAGTCCAGTACCTTCTGATGTCCTTCCTCTCCGTAAATATCTTTTACTGCGTCTTTATACCTCGTATACTTGCTGTGAGCCAGTGTGTATGCCGAGAGTATTGAGAGCTGTTTCTTCCTGCTAAGATAGTTCGACCCAAATATAAAAAACACAGTAGCTCCTGCGACGGTTACAGATGGTGCGTAACAGGGTGCTACTGTCTTTACTATCTCAAGCTTTGTTAGTTCTTCTGTCTCTTCCTTTAATTCTTCGAGTTTCTCTTCTGCCTTACGTGTATCTCTTACTGTAAATATAAAAGTGGCGACCACTCCTGCAGCCGCCACAATTGTGAGAATTTCACTTTTCCCAAATTTCAACACCGGGTTATTTTTCGATTTCATTTTCCTTTTTCGCTTTGTTCTCATTATCATTCCTTTCTTTACCAGCCACTAACGATCTCACCTTTTTAACAAACTCTTTGTCTTTTGAAACAATATACCTCGATGTCGTAATACAAGATACTATAATGCAAATGTTACAAATAATACATATTACGACGCACACAATACTAACAGGGGTCATCTGTGATTCTCCTTTCCCTTGATGTGAAGTATTACAAATGTTCTTTCATCCTTCGGGTTAAACACCCAATCATCCATATCCGCTTTGCCGGTTGCAAGATCGAGTGTACCCCCTTTGAATTTTACAAGTTCATGTGCACTGTCAATTACCACCCCCAAGATGATTCCAGCAATAAATACTGCTACGTAAATTAAAATAAGTTTTATCATTCTTCCTCCTCTGTTAACTGACGAATAAGTTCCTCTGTCCAGTCGTAATTCAGATATTCAGCGTTGTCTACAAGTAAAGCGACCACCTTTTTACACCGGTATTGTTTCTCTGGGTCATCCATGTTATCAACCTCATAATCTAACATGTGTCTAATTGCAATATACTGAGCTATAGACATCTTTCTTTTTTCTTGTTCTATAGCATGAATAGCCGCAGATGTAAGACCAATAAATTGTCCGACATCTTTTAACCTCAATCCAAAAACAACACGAATGGCTTTAAGATTCTTCTGAAGATTTATTACGGCGTCGGTTTGCCTTGTTTTCTTAGCCATCTCAAACACCTCCTATCTGTACTCCAAAAGTTCAATGACGATAACTAAAAACAACATTAAATTCGTGAATACCACGCTTGAAAATATCTTTTTAATCATAGTTGCAGTCCCTCAACCGGTGTATATGCTCACACCCTCTGCTACATAAAGATTTAAGTAATTCCAATCCTTCGTTGATCATCGTTTGTTCGCCTGATACATATTCGTAAATATCTTGCAGTAAGTGAATTGTACGAAAACTCTCCTCGACACCTGACGCGTTTTTTACACTAATACATGGAAGCGTCTTTTCATCAACGTGATACTTTCCGTATTCATCCTTCACCGCTTTAACCCAACCTTTTTGTATCCATGCGTGAATTGTGCTGATGCTCACATCATAAACTTCCGCACATTCTTTTACGGTCGTTTTATCCCTGCCTCCATTCACTTCCTAAAAATATAAAAGTTGAACTGCGGTCTGGCTCGGTCGCAATAACTATCTGCTCGCCGTCATCCGGATACCTGTACGTCCCAACCACGACCGAACCATTTGTAAGTGCCAGATCATTACCAAGAGACTCTTCCTTGCTAACCTCTCCCCAATCGCAGACCGCGTATCTGGCAAGACAGTCTGCACAAAAATAAGAAAAGGGCTCATCCTGCTTCAGACGAGCCCAAACCTTTTCGGTCTTTCTTACTTTACCAATATCAAATTTTGTTAACATTTTCCTCCTTTTTAGAAATATAATCCTGACATTCGTTAAAAAATTCTTTGGTCTCTTCGATCGACCCAAGAGTTACTCCCGCGAGATATTTCACGGCTGAACGATCTATTGCTGCCCTACCGATTTTTAAATAATACATGTTCAGGTCCTCGTCTTTACCAAACTCGATACCGTATCTTGGATAATCATCAAATTTATGTTTTTCTTCATACTTATACCAGGCGTTAACAATATGTGCACCAAGATACATACTCCCAGCACAAGCTGTAACCACAAGTCCTGCTTTTACAGCTTTCTTTGTTCCGTCGTCTAACTGGTTCCATTTGTCTTTGATCTTTTTAAACATCTTTTTCCTCCTTATAATATGATGCGTCGATTAACGGACAAATTTCCAGTCTATCATCTCCATATGGATTAACCTCTTCGTACGTTAAATAGCATTTAAGCGGGTACATTTCCTCGTAACTGGCGCAAAAATAACACTCACCACAGTTCTCCGGCATGTCAATCGGTACTAATATCATCACTTCTCCTCCTTAAAACTTAAACCATAATTTTCCATAGCTGTCATCAACTCTTTGAGTGCCTCTGGACCGAAACCTCTAATATTCATAAGTTCTTTCGCGGTTTTGTTCTGTGCTGCCTGTAAGCTGAGAATACCATTCCTTTGCAAGAGGTTAAAAAGTCTTCTTGTTATCGATCCTTTCTTGTCAAGAGTAAATAAACCGGTTTCGCTTGTCAATTCTTCTCTACGTGCATTTTCATATCTCATTGCTTCAGACATCCGCCAATTAAAATTTTTTATGGAGTCTAAGCGGATTTTTACACGATTTGAAAGATCCTCTTCTGAAATACCAATCGACTCTAGATACTCGTCAATGAAAATATAAAAACCCACTAACGAGTTGATAATCTTGTCGTTATCTTCTGAGTGTTCTATATTTGCAGATAATGATTTAAGGTGACATAAAACCTGTGTTTTAGCATCAAAATTCATAATATCCATGTATTTGACAACGTCCGGATTATATGACATTATTCTTCCTCCTTCATCTTATCCAGCAACTCATAAACCTTCGTCCCCACAAGAGCTTCAGAGATTCCTGCTCTTTCCATAAAGGCTCTGCTGTAAATATAAACATCGGCGAATGACTCGATCAAATTAAGCCATGCATCCTTACGAGTGTCATTAAGATCAACAAGAAACTTAATCAAATCTTCGTCTGTATCAATATCACCAGGTATAACCACGTCACCCATCGCAGATTCAAACGCGTATGCATCACTTTTAAGCGAGTTCAGACGAATAGTAAGCTTTGTAAGAAGTGATTCCTTATTATCGTCTGAAATCTTTTTGTAAATATGATAATCGTTAGTTGATCTATTCATGATTTTCCTCCTTAAGTTCTTCGAGTTTTTTAACTACTTCTTTAACCGTCATGTCACCAAAGGTGCGTTTCCAAACGTCTTTATACTTCTTCTTTTTCAAATGCTTGTCTACAGCGTTCGTGACCACGATTGTTACGAGTGCTATTGTTGTTATCCATGAGGATATCGACATTTTTAGTCCTCCTCTGTTTCTTCATTTACAAGAACTCTTTTATAATATATTTGATAATCACGATCATCATTATTATTGGTGCTATAATCATAATAGCTTTAACGATAAGCCCATTTACCAGCATAACTATTCCTCCCTCAATCTTCCAATAACTTTTTCAGACGATAGCGTAAAGCTTTAATCAGTATTTTATGCTCGTCTATACGATTGTTAATAAGTTCAATATCATTTCCCATCTCTTCTACTGCATACTCGAATTTCTCGATCTGCTTTTGAAGGATTCTTCGTTCATCTTTCATTTGTTTTGTCTCCTAAATATAACCTAATAATACCGGGTCTCGGTCAAAACTAATTATCTTATACCCTTCCAATGTTTCGGCTTCGACATGTGTCTCAAGAAAACC